>Ga0209636_10007726_pt1 | contig 10962 bp, 14 predicted proteins | sample DeeMarSWOR152_54_FD_187464 | JGI IMG/M metagenome (GOLD analysis project Ga0209636, IMG submission 187464) | Marine sediment microbial communities from White Oak River estuary, North Carolina - WOR-1-52-54 (SPAdes) (version 2) | ecosystem: Environmental > Aquatic > Marine > Intertidal zone >... | reverse complement strand
TTGTTTGCTGCATCTGATTTTCTCTTCAGCTTTGCCAACAAATCCGCATCAAGTGTAACTTCAACTTTCTCTGGCGGTTTCGCTACTGTCACATTTTCACCTCACAATTTTATCTGTTATTTGTGACGACGTAATATAAGGTTTACTATTTTTCATTATAATCGAAAATAATGCTTATATAACAAAATATAGTAACTGTTATTGATGTGATGAAGATGAATCCTAGGAACCCTATTTCCAGAAGGTTACCTAGAATCGTGATCCTTCCAAAGGGTTACGTAATCATTACCAAAGCAGGGATAAAGTTTGTTAGGGATAGATACTCTTGTTCAGTAGCACTGGATAGGAGCGAAATCAAATTATACGAATTTCTTTTCCAGCTACTCTCTTCCGACGGAATATTACCTCTGACTTTGATAAGAAGGTGGCGAGAAGACGAAATTTTAAAAAAAGCACTGGAAAAACATTATGTAACTGTCGCTGCCGTTAAACGCGAATTGCCAAAGAACGAGTTTCAAGAGCTCGCTAATGAAATTTGGGGAAAAATTCCTAAGGGCATCTATATTTGATCATTTGTTGGTGTGAAAACATGTCGATCTCAGGGAAAATGTATGTTTGGGGAGATAGGGCGAAATGCGTTCCAGAAGGGGCTGGAGTTTACGGCCTCTATAATGAGGATAAGGTTCTAATCTACATCGGAGAAAGTGCCAATCTTCGAGAAAAATTCACCCATTACTTAGAGACAAACTTTTCCAATGACTCTCGTAAATGTGAAACCAGATATTATAAGAGAGAGTTTGCTTCAAAGCAAGAAGACAGAATGAAGGAGCTTCTAGACGACTATAGACAAAAGCATGGTGAGCCTCCCAAATGTAACCTTCCTCCTGAGCCTCCTAAAAAAGAAGTTGGCCTTGAAAGGGGATTCCACTTCTACGAGGATATCGGCAAACCGCTTCACGAAGTAGCTTTCAACCCACAAGATTTGAGGGAGAAAATAAAAAAAGTTCCAGTTGCTTCACTTGAGTTCCATCAAAAAAGAGGAGACTTCGCTAGGTGGATTCGAAACGCTTTCAAAAATATACAACTCGCCGAAGCTATCGAGAAGACCGACAAGGCTGGTGAAGATCTTAGGACAGAACTATTGAATTCATTGAACTGCTTAGAAAAAGCAGCATGCCCTAGATGTGGAATTGAAACAAGTCCGGTCAAGACTTGGAAAATGGCCGGGAGGCCAAGTAAAGCAGGTGAAAGACTACAGCTTACCATAGGTCACTACAAATGCCCTAAATGCAATAAAACATTCCGAAGAGTAATAGCAAAAGAGAAAATAAAAGCTTCCTGAACCTTTTTGTTTCAGTGTCTTCTTCTGTGCCTTGCGTTCCTCATGTCTCTCGCTTGTCTCTTTCTCCAGTCCCTTTTCCTCTGAGTTTCTATCCTTTTTCTATAATATTTGGAACGATGCTTTCTATATTGACCCAATCGTTTGTAGAAGTTTGAGTAGCTTATCTCTTTGTTAGACAAGGATAACATGATTTCGTTTAGTTTTGTTTTGTCCTCTTGTGAGGCAGTTTTGTCCCATGTCTCAGAGTAGGCGAGACAGGCCGCGTGGAACCTGAAGTCGGATGGCCTATCAATCGTAAGTTTTGTTACCTCTTCTTCGTTTGATTGTGTTTTTGGTTCCTCTATCGTTTCAGTTTTCAAGATGAAATCTCATCCTAACATTTCTCATCATTCTCGCCTACTCCATAGTTCCCTTTTGAGCAGGTCTCTAACAGCAGCTCGAATAGCTGCACTTCGACCCGGATACATACCCGACCTCACAAGTTCATGAAGCCCTTTCAAATATTCTTCAGGAAGCAGAACAGATACAGGTTTCATCAGTTGTCACCAATCTTATTTGGGCCGATACTTTGTTCCGCACCGCTTGCAGGTGATGACCAAGATTTTTTGTATCAGACGTTGATGCCCCACTCGGTTCCATCTTCCACATTCTGGACATTTAAACAACCGGAATCCCTTTTCATGGCGCACGTCATCTGTGTCGATCGTCACAACATTCATTCCCAACGTCCTCGGGGTGTATCGTAAATTATTATATCGTTCTCATCCAGCTTTTGCTGAAGCTTATTGACAGCCTGATGCAGTTCCTTCTCCTTCGTGGTGCCAGTGCAAACCAGCTTCCCGCTCGAGAAGATGAGAATCACCGCCTTAGGGTTCTCCATTCTGTAGATGATGCCTGGAAACTGCTCCGGCTCGTACATAATTCTTCCTCCTAAGCCAATTTTCCCTCCCGCCTCATAGAGACCAGCAAGGTCCACCTTTCCTCCTAAGATGACAGAGGCAACTATGTTCACTATCTTTATGCGCAGTTCACCGTGGATAACCATGCCCATCTTCTTCAGTTTTCTAACAACCCTCCTTAGAACCCTTCTCGCATCCTTCTCAGACTTAGCCCCGGTGCAAACCATCTTCCCAGTACGGAAAATCAGATTCGCTGTTCTCGGCCTCTTCGTGCGTAACACCAACCCCGGAAATACATTCGGCCTGTACTCAACGGTTGGAAACGCTTTTGCCACTGCTTGTAGGTCAACTCCGTGCTCTAGACTGGCGGAGGCCACGACGTTCTCAATCTTGATCTCCGGCTCCTTCTTAAGCCCGGTCAAGACTTTCTCGCCTCAAAGTGCCGTTCAAAACACTTGGGATTCGGGCTGACCATGTAAATCCTCAGTCAGGCCTCCGAGTAGAAAACGTCAGCGTTTCTGCAGCTGAAACAGTTCTCGGCTTCCTTTCGATAAGGCATCCTACTCCTCCTTCCTTTTTTGGCTTCGCTTTCGCTTTGGCTTAGCCCTTGGCTTTGGCTTGGAACGGGTTAACGTTATCTCCATTGTTGACACGGTTCTTGTCCTATTCATTTCTTCAATCCTCATTTCCTCGCTCCCTATCTCTATCTTGCCGATCTCTACTCCTCTAAGAAATCTGCACCTTACCACCTCGGCGACGTCCACGGCACGCGATATCGCGCTTCCCCTAGCCTTTAATGTAACTTCCTCGGCACCAGATACGTTAAAACCTGTTACAATCGCCAGTACATAATTCATCAACGGCTTTCTTCCAACGTAAACGGTAGCTACTTGTTTAGACAGGTCCTACATCCCCTCAGCTAATAGCTTCTGCGCCTCTCCTTAGACAGGTTATTTTCCGTGTTTACCTCTCCGATCTCCCTTTCCACCTTTTCCGCTGCCCCATGTCTTCCGATGTTCAATCTCAAGAAACCTCTGAACAGCGAGGTGTACCCATTCCTTACTTCAATCACATCACCGTTATTGAAGGCGCTGACTTGGTCGCCCCAAAGCGTCAACAACAAGCATCCCGTTTCATCCCCTACAAGCGCCTCTGCAACTCTGTGCACAGAATCATCACTTCTGGAGGTTATCGAACGGGGCTCTCCAACAGCTACGACCTTCACGGTTACATTCACGTTTCTGAGAATGCGCCTTAACGAGTCGACCTTTACAAACTCGATCTCTTTCTCAGACATTCAAGACACTTACCATTTACCTATATAGGCGATTTCTGAGCATTCACGGGTCCTGCTCAAATCAAGCAAGTTAGTGGAGAACTCACCCGCCTGAAAGCGGGACGCTTCCAAGGAGGTGAAAGTGGAAGAGGATTAACGAGTTCTCCACGTCTTAGGGGAAATGGGATTGGACACATATAAAAATTACTAATTTTCATCAGAATCGAAAATATTTTATTTTGACCCACCGAAGATCATGTTAAAGTGTTTAGGGTTAAATAAGAAAGTGCGTATAGAAAGATGAAGAAGACTCCTGACATCTTGTCAACTTTTTCCCTAAGTGTAAGTATTAATATCACCACGATAGAAACAAGTATTGCATATGAGCCCGTGATCGTAGCAAGCCTCCCGGACACCACAATCGGGAAGATTAACGGTCCGATTCCAATGGAAAAACCAGCATCGAAAATACAGCTTCCTATGGTGTTTCCTATCGCAAGCTCGTATTGACTCTTGCGGATGGCTGTCAAGTCGACTACGAGTTCTGGGAGAGATGTTCCAATAGCTACCACGAAGAAGCTGACAAGATACTCAGAAATGTGGAAAACTGCCGACAGCGCGATTACCGACTGGATCACGACATAGGCTCCGATGGCAACGCCCATGAAGCCGAGAGCGGCTTTCCTGAAGTGATAGAAATACCTTCGATCGGTACTGGGTGCTATATACTTCTTTTCCGTAGCCTTCTTTTTCGTAACGTTTCTAACTATTAACATTAAGATTAGCCAACTAGCCACCAAAAAGACCGCGTTCATCCTCGTAACGTATCCCTTCTCAGCCATTGACACCGCAATTATGAGTGCTAAAACCTCGCAAGCCCCGATGACCACTACTTCTTTTCTCTTCACTTTGAATGTTCCGACTAGGAAGGGAAGGAGCCCTAACACCAAAGTGATTTGAGCTAAGATAGATCCGAGAGAATCGCCTACGTTTATGTCTCCGTGACCTGCTGTGGATGCGATGATCGAGTTGGCGACCTCTGGTAAATCTGTGCCTATAGACACTAGTATAAGACCGATCATAAGCGGAGAAGCCCCCAATGCTGAAGCGATACTTATTGAGTGTTTAACTGCCTTGTCGCTGGAGAAAACCAAAAGCGTCAACCCTACGATTAGAACAAGGATTGCAACTATTGCCTCAAAGATCATGTTAAGTCACCGCAAGTGGCACAAATTTTTATCGATGAAATTAAGCCTCATGAAATGTTTTTTTAGACCAGTTAACCGTTACTCGAGCAAGCGTCTCTGATGTCGGTCAAGGAGCACCGCGTTTACAGCTTTAAATAACATCCAGAAAATCCATAGAACTATTGTTATGAGCACCAAGCCGCTTAGCGAGGGGTGGATTGCCGCAAGAAAAGGCGAATATAGCGCGTATAAAATCAAGGCGACTACAACGTAAATTATACATCTAACCGCGGTTTTTAATCGTTCTATAGGAATTTTCGCTTTCCTCCTTCGAATGTACTCGTAGGCCAAAACATCTGATGTTGCTTCCAGCAGGAGTCGAAGACCACCAAACGCCTTGAAAACGAAGATAGAGAACCCTATGAGGAGGATTAGACTGCAGGCGAGCGGGAGTCCCCTAGGCGCTATCCTGTAGGCAGCGGGTAGAAAGACTAGAGCACCGAAAAGCCATATGAGCACTGCGGTGGAAAGGTTGATTAGGGTGCTTGGTAAGTGCTCTCTCGCGGTAGAAATTAGCTTGTCTCGAGTTTCTTTCTCACTCATTTTCTATCCTCGCTGTATTGATTTTAGTAGGTGCTTTAACATTATATGAGCTATTGAGAATGACGTGAAGAGGGCGGTTACAAGACCTATGATTACGGCAAACGTTTTTTCAAGGTCGTCTGGCCACGGCATCTTCTGAAAAAACAGTTCATAATCTTGGGAAAAATATGTTCTAAAAAATAGGAAGAATGAGAGGTCGGCAGCGAGTATAGCTGATAGCACCGCTATCTTGATTGAGAGCCTCACTAGAACTACACCGTCTCTTTCTCAGTCCTACTTTAACGCCTTTCCAGTCCACTCAGTAGAGTAGCGCCTGATCTCCTCTGAAACCGCCTTAACAGCCCTCCAAATCTCAAAGATTGCCCAAACGACGATCGCTATTAACACTACTCCTGAAAGCGCTGGATGTATACGTGCTAGGTAATCCGAGAATAGTAGGAAGGCCAAGGACACGACAATCACGTAGAGTATACCTCTCAACGCTGTTTTGTAATGTTCAACCTCTGCTGGAGTCACATCGTACGGAGCCCCTATTTCACAGGCAGCTAGGCCAGCTATGCCATCAACAGCTCGACGGACATCTGCGAGTATCCTCACAACGAATATTGCCAGACCAACCAATATTATGAAGGTCAGGATTTGTGTAAGGGGATATCCATACCACTCGATGCCCTGGGATATCGGTATAAATATTAGCTGACCGAAAACCCATAGAAGTATCGCAGCTATTACTCCCACCATTATAGATGGAACAGTGCCTACGAGAGCCTCTCTGGATTCCCTGCTTACCTTCTCATAGTATCCTCTTGGAGGAGCTTTTTCCTCTCTTTTACCAGGGAGCTTTGCTTCTGCCATAAAATCACCTCGTTACTCTTTTGCTATTAATAGGACAACGATATATATAAGTCCTACACATTGTATATACAACAGATAGACGCTTAAGGTGAAAATCGTTGAAGGATATTCCTGAAGAGGGGAAAGCCACCATGTTAGTGAACTTTAAGCTTCACAGGAACGTGGTGAAAGTTTTGGATCGACTCGTTGAAAGCGGGCTCTATAAAACAAGGGTGGACGTGGTGTTATCTGCGCTGAGAGTTTACAGACCGTTTCAAGAGATGTGGAAAAAAGAGACGCTTGATGCCACTAAGAAATAAAAGGATGCAAAAGACGCTTGAAAAGAAAGAAGAGGAAGTGAGCGAGAGGGCGCATATGAGCGAAATGACCGCCAAAATACTAGAAGAAAACCTTGAAAAAACAGTTCTTGTGCGATTGAGGGGCGAAAAGAAGTTGCGGGGGAAACTGAAGGGCTTCGATCAACACCTCAATTTGGTGCTAGAGAAAACAGAGAATATAACAGATGTAGAGAATGTGAGAGAACTTGGCGCCATCATATTGCGGGGAGACAATATTATTATCATTAGTCCTCCTCCTAAGTGAAAACATTTGGAAAAAACGAGCAGTTCCCCCAATGTTTTCAAGGTCAAGCAGACGGTGTTAAATCAGTTGTATCTTGTCTTCATGTGTCCTAGATGCGGTTCTTTGAGGTACTCAAGGAGGCACCAGAAAACAGCTCTATGCTTCAAATGCGGCTACCGAATGACCGTTAATCCATCCAAAATTCGAATATTGTTCAAAACGACGAGGATTGAAGAAGCCATAGCAGCTTTGGAGAAATACAAAATGGGGCGTAGAAAGATGTGCGTGCGCACCTAAACTTTTATCTTTATCACCAGCCCTTTTGCGCCAGGTTGAAATCCTCATCAAACTGAGTGGAGGATATAAGGTCTTATATCCGGGCTCAACCAACAGAATCGTTCTGCAACTCATTAACTCGTAACCTCATTACAATATTTCTATTTCAGAGCATGGTTTATATGCTTAATCTTCATAGTGATTATTTCAGAAATGTGAATTCATATTTATTTCTAAGCACCAGTTCTGATTCAATAGAGTCTTTTCTGTTTCTTTTCATTGCTCCTCACAAAAACGAGAAGACAAAAAAGGGGAGCAGAGGATATTTCCGGAATACGTGGCACAGCGTGGGTTCAAATCCTACCCCCGGTGCCAAAGTAGCTCAATTTTGAGGAATTTTTACTGGTAAATTGATGTCAAAATCCCGCCCCCCGCACCACAGCGTACACCCAACCTGTCTTTTCGCGAACATGTTTTCAAAATTTGGCTATAACACCGTTAAGTTTTTAATCTTGCCTTACTTCATTACTTTTCATAACAGAAGGGTTTAGAGTTTGGCAAAGATATCAACAGCCGACTTAGAACGATTCATAGGGCGATACTCAATCGGACGTGACAGCAATCCCCTAAATCCAACAGAGTCTCTCCACTTCCTCAGAATAAAGGTTCTAGGAGACATTTTCTCAGGTGATGTTCTTGAAGTGGTTCTTGATAATCCTCCATCTGTGAGGGATATTCCGCCTGCCTTAAGAGAAAAAGGGTATGACGTGTCAGATGCAGAACGTGTAGAAAGAGGCACGTGGAAAATTGTGGTTCAGACCAAGAAGTAATGTTATTAACTTTTTCGTGAGCTGGTAGATAGACCCTCTACTATTTTTTTAACATAGTTTCCATGTTGAAAAGTGGAGAGATTTTTGGCTCTTTTTTCTTCTCAGTCTTTAGAGAAACGAGGAATATTTTGCAAGATAGCCTCGTTTAATTTTCAGCGGCTTCGGCTTCCATGATTTCAAGCGGTTCTCCAGTTCCTTCTCTCTCAACTCTACCCTTAGAATTCTCTTCGGAATGTTGATTTCAATGATGTCTCCGTCTTTCAAAGCAGCTATTGGTCCGCCTTCCGCTGCCTCAGGCGATACATGTCCTATACATGGTCCTCTAGTGGCTCCGGAAAACCTGCCGTCAGTTACAAGCGCAACTGAATCGCTTAAGCCCATACCGCTTATGGTGGCTGTGGGAGAAAGCATTTCTCTCATGCCAGGTCCGCCCTTTGGTCCCTCATGCCGGATAACCTCTACGTCGCCCGGCTTTATTTTCTGGCTAACTATGGCTTTCATGGCTTCTTCTTCAGAGTTGAAAACTTTGGCTGGTCCCTTGTGGATGAGTATTCCAGACGAGACCGCTGCGGTTTTAATCACAGCTCCTTTAGGCGCTAAGTTTCCACGTAATATGGCTATTCCTCCTTCCTTGTGCACTGGATTAGAAAGAGGATGAATCACCTCTGCATTGGTTACCCTAGCCTTTTCAATGTTATGTTCCACGGTTTTTCCCGTTACAGTAACTGCGTCTAAGTGGAGAAGAGAACTTAGCTCTTTCATGACAGCGGGGGTTCCGCCAGCTGCGTCTAAATCTTCCAGTGCATAGGGCCCGCTTGGAATCATGTTGCATAGGTGGGGAACTCGCCTACTTATTTCATCGAATAGGGTTAGGGGTAGGGAAACTCCCATTTCACTGGCAATAGCTGAGAGATGTAGCACTGCGTTGGTGGAGCCGCCTAACGCCATATCCACTATTATGGCGTTTTCGAAAGCCTTTGGAGTCATGATATCTGAAGGCTTCAAATCCTCTCTCAGTAGGTTGAGAATTCTTTCTCCACTCTCTCTAGCTATTCTCAACTTCAAGGCGCCAACAGCAAGGGCAGTGCCGCAGCCAGGAAGAGACATCCCTAAAGCTTCAGTTATACACGCCATGGTGTTAGCTGTGAACATGCCACTGCAGGACCCGCAGCCAGGACATGTCACATCCTCTAACCTCTTCAGTTCTTCTTCACCTATTTTGCCAGCTACAAATTTTCCTACAGCCTCGGAAACTGTGGCAAAACTAACTTTTTCTCCGTTTAAGCAGCCTGTAAGCATGGGTCCGCCGGTCACAACTATTGAGGGCACGTTAAGCCTAGCTGCAGCAATCAGCATGCCTGGAGTCACTTTGTCGCAGTTTGTAACCAAAACCATGCCATCAAATCTGTGAGCTTGAACCATAATTTCAACGGAGTCTGCAATGACTTCTCTGGAGGGCAGGGAATATCGCATTCCTTCGTGACCCATGGCTAAACCGTCGCAGACAGCGATTGTGTTGAATTCAAAGGGCACTCCACCAGCAACTCTGACTCCAGTTTTCACGGCGTCAGCAATTTGGTTTAGGTGGATATGACCTGGAACCACCGTGGTGAAGCTGTTAACCACAGCGATGAAGGGCTTATCCATATCGCTGTCTGTAATTCCGAGGGCTTTCAATAGGGATCTGTGGGAGGCTCTTTTAAATCCACGCTTTATTTCGTCGCTTCTCAAACTTCACCCCTCAAAACATGCAAGTGTTATTAGTGTATTGAACCAAAAACTTTATGTTTCCGCTAGATATAAACCCTAAATCTAACCCACATATTATGCCGCCATTTTCACACTATTTAAGGGTTACGAAACAGCTATCTTACAAAGACAGGGAACAACGATAGGGTAGTGGACGAAAAATAAAGAATTAGAAAGGGAGAACGGGCATGGGTGCCTTAGGCGACTTCTTCAATTCTCTCTTTGAATTGGTTTCTTCCAATTTACACAAAATCGTTTTTTCCATAACAGTCGTTATCATAGTTTTTGTTGTGTATAAGCTTCTTACAAGACAGATATCAAGATTGAAAGAACAGCGAAGGCTCGAAGAAAATGTTGCCTTTACTTTGAAAAGAATTTTCCAATGGATGTCCGTTCTTGTAATTTTGGCTGTTGTTTTTGTACAGTTTGGTATTGAGGTAGGCATAATCGCTGGTTTATTGGCACTGGCTGGAGGAACCATCATAGGTTTTGCTGCAATGAATACTCTTGGTAATGCTATAGCAGGCATAATTGTAATGACCAGTAGACCTTTCAAAATTGGTGACAGAATCTTCTTTAACGGTAAGTTCGCAGATGTTGAAGCCATAGATTTAATTTACACAAGGATGAGAACCCTGGACAATGTTCTTGTTTCGGTTCCAAATCAAGAATTGCTGCAATCAGAAATAGACAACTATGGACAGAAGAGAATAGTGAGAAGAAAATGTACAATTACTGCTGGATATGAATTAAATGCTGAACAAGTCGAGAAGGCTCTATTGGAAGCCGCAAGCAAAATAGAAGAAGTATTGAAAGCCCCCAAGCCCTATGTATGGATAACCAGCTTCGGAGATTTCGCAGTCGAATACACTCTCTATGTATTCATTAACCAGATAAGACGCCTGCCAGAAATAGATGCCAACCTAAAGAGAACTGTCTTAGAAACATGCAAACAACACAAAATAGACATCAGCACACCCCGCCTAGTTCAGAGAGTAGGCAACAGCAACAGTGAAATTGAAACTTGATTCTTCGTTAAACACTGTAAAACTCTTTCTTTTCTCTTAAACAAACAATCAAGGAACCAGTAAACAAGATTTCGAGTCCATACCTAGCCGAAAGCTTTATGTTTCGGCTAGATATAAACCCTAAATCTAACCCTAATATTATGTCGCCATTTCCAGACTATTTAAGGGTTAAGAAACAGCTTTTTCAAGCCCTTTATGTTTTCTAAAAAATATTTAAAAGCGTTCAAGTAGGTTTCCTTTGAAATCTCATTTTCTTTATCTTTTCCATATGTATTTCGCAAAAAAAGAGGGAAGTTGAACTATTTCTCCAAGTTTTAGGGCATCTTTCAAAACTCCTTTTTTCACAAGGAGAAACA
>Ga0209636_10007725_pt1 | contig 10962 bp, 10 predicted proteins | sample DeeMarSWOR152_54_FD_187464 | JGI IMG/M metagenome (GOLD analysis project Ga0209636, IMG submission 187464) | Marine sediment microbial communities from White Oak River estuary, North Carolina - WOR-1-52-54 (SPAdes) (version 2) | ecosystem: Environmental > Aquatic > Marine > Intertidal zone >... | reverse complement strand
ATTATAATGAGAATAAAGAGGATCAGGATATTTTTGCCAGGCTAATCTTTTGTCGATATCGTCTCTTCTCAAAGGGCGAATGATTACCTTGTTTCCTTTGAGAAGAAGATGATCTAATCTGTTTTTCCGAAAGATCGATTTTCTGTTTTTCATAGGTGATTATTGTTCAGCACTCTGCGAAATGTTTCACTGGAGTGTCAAGCTTTAGCTGGATCCGAAACCTTTCGAAAGAAGAATAGCTTTCACAAGGTTCACCTAAAGGTGAACACTCCAGTTTCAAGGTGTAGACTTCGCATTTGTCTTCTTCATATTGGTTTTCGGAAGTCTGTGCAGGAAGGATAATCCACAAGCTATTCATAAATTCTTTTTAATATTCGCAAAGCTAAAAAGGTAATCCAACGAGAAGGTTTCTCTTTTTGTCCAAAGCCGAAATCTGACCAAACATGGTGAATCGACTCGGTTGTGAAACGCCCACTTGAGTCTTGCTTTGAAGCCAACAGATGAATCATATCCTTGAAGCGGTGATCTTTTTTGGCAAATTCGAATTGAGAAAGCGTGTCCAGAGATTTCAAAATACGGTAATCGGTAAAGGGATATTTCAGTTTCTCCCAGCCGGTCCCGATTTGGCTGTCATGCCCTGCATATTTAATCTTGCCTCTATTTTTCCAGCATTGCAAAAGAAACTCTACCCCTCTTTTTGTCACTTTACTTCTCTTTAGCAAAAGATTTTGAGCCATTGCGCCTAAGACAAACGTGGTGGCAAAAGCACAGCTGGGTTCTTTTTCTCTGGGCCGACCGATCTGCGCAGTATCTTTGCACCACCAGCCACCGTCTGGTCTTTGTCTCGAAACAAGCCATTCATAAGCCTTCTTTAAGCTCGTATCGTCTGAAAAGCCCATTTTTGCTAAGGGTTCAAGAAGGATGGCGGTGTGGCAATCAGCCGCCTTTCCAGGATTAAAACTTTTGAAGCCACCTGATTTCAGTTGCAGGCCAAACACATACACGCAGGCTCTTGCAATTCTTTTTTCCTCTTTGGTAAATCCAAAATCAGCCAAAATTGGAAGGAGCCAAAAAGTGGTATCCTTCTTGGGCCACCAGGTGGAAATATCCTTGGGCACTCCCCAATATCCGTTTTTATTCTGTTTCTTGAAAATCTTCTTAATCAGCGGATGTTTGGGGATTGCCTCCTTTGCTTGGATTACCTCTTTGTCATTTTCCGTGTTGTCCAGCAAATCAACCAGAGTCCGATACCTGACCCACGGCTCACCCTCCAAAAGCCAATTCGTGGGGTCTTCATTCAGCATGTTTTTCCAATCACTCATTTTTCCGTTGGTGATGTAATCGTGATTTGTCGGAATGACCGCTCCAAGAGAATGTCACAACGATTTGTCATCGCGAGTCCCGATGAAGTCAGGACGAAGCAATCTGTCAGTAGTTGTAATTCAATGAGATTGCTCCGTCGCTACGCTCCTCGCAATGACCAGGAGCAAGCAGATCCTTAGTTCCGGTCCGTGTGGCCAAAAGCGGTTCTGTCTATTTCAACCATTTGCTCATTATCAAAAAATCCAATTGATACCAGTGTTTTCTCAAGTACGCTTCCAGAATGAAACCTGATTTAAGATAAAAGCTAACTGCGGGGGTCAGAAAGGGAAAAGTATAGGCAAAGATTTTGTGGCAGCCTTTGCCTTTACAATATTCAAGGACTTCGGATAAAAGTGCTTTGCCCACCCCTTTTCCCCGAGACAGAGGATCGGTGCAAATCCATGAAAGATCGGAAATGCCCCCTTCTTCCATTCTTCCAATGGCTAAACCAATTACCTCCTCTTTTTCCACAGACACAAAGGCACAGGTATTTTTCCTTTCTATGAATTGAGAGAAAGCATCTGGAGAATAACGTTTCAGCTCCTCTCTGAACAGTTTTTCACGATAGACTTCCTTCTCATATCTTTCCCACGATTCCCTTCTTGCCCGATGCGAGATGTCGACACAAGCTTTAATATCGCCCTTATTCATTTCTCTGATGAGCATCTCAAGCTCCTTCTTTTTTTGCTCATTGGTTTGGAGTATAGACTTGTTGGTGCGGGGTACCCTTCGACCTTCGCCCTCAGGACAAGCCCTTACCCCACAGCATTATGTTTCGCGGTGAGGGTTCATCCTGATCCCGCCTTTGGTCTTCGACCCTGAGCTCAGACCGAAGGGCGGGAGAAGGGCACCCCGAAACAACAGATATGATAACTATGCCCCCCAAATCTTTTTATTCAATACCGAAACCAAATCATCTATCTTACACCTAACCTGTTCCATGGAGTCTCTTTCTCTCAAGGTCACAGTATTATCCTGCAGGGTTTGAGAATCGACGGTGATACCGAATGGGGTACCGGCCTCATCCTGGCGGCGGTAACGTCGACCCACTGCACCACCTTCGTCGTAAAAAACGTTAAAATGAGGTCTGAGCATCTTCTCAATCTTTTTGGCAATCTCGGGCATGTTGTCTCTTTTGACCAGAGGCAGGATCGAGGCTTTGATAGGAGCGATTTTGGGGTCTAGTCTTAATACCGTTCTCTGTTCACCTTTGACTTCTTCCTCGTAATATCCATCTACCAAGCACACGAGCAAGGTTCGGTCGACACCCGCAGATGTTTCAATTATATATGGGATGAATCTCTCTTTGGTCTGGTCATCGAAATATGTGAGGTCTTTGCCCGTGGCTTGTGTATGTCTCGAAAGATCAAAATCCGTGCGATTATGGATGCCCTCGATTTCTTTCCATCCAAAAGGAAAGTTATATTCGATGTCGTAGGCAATCTTAGCGTAGAAGGCCAATTCCTTCTTTTCGTGCTCATGAAATCTCAAATTCTCTTTTCTTATCCCGACGTCATGATACCATCTCATTCTCTCTTCTTTCCAATAGTCAATCCATTTCTGATCCTCTTGGGGATGGACAAAATATTGCATCTCCATCTGCTCGAATTCGCGGGATCTGAAGATGAAATTTCCGGGAGAGATTTCATTTCTGAAAGCTTTGCCGATCTGAGCAATGCCGAAAGGGATCTTCTGTCGAGCAGGTCCCATAACATTTAAGAAATTCACATATATTCCCTGTGCGGTCTCAGGTCTTAAGTACACAACCGAAGCATCATCTTCTACCGGACCCATATGAGTTTTAAACATGAGGTTAAACATTCTGGCATCGGTCAATTCGCCTCCACAGGCCGGACAGACTACTCCATTTATATCATCTGCCCTAAATCTCTGCTTGCATTTTTTGCAGTCCACCATGGGATCGGTGAAGCTCTCCACATGTCCGGAGGTCTCCCAGACTTTGGGGTGCATCAATATGGCAGCGTCCACCCCCTCAACATCGTCCCGATACTGGGTCATGGATTTCCACCAACAGTCTTTGATATTTTTCTTCATCTCCACACCCAGAGGTCCATAATCCCAACAGCTGGTGATGCCACCATAGATCTCCGAGGACTGAAAGATGAATCCTCTCCTTTTGCACAGGGAAACTAACTTGTCCATCAAATCCGGTTCGGTCTTTTTTGCCACCTTTCCTCCTTTTGAATGGGTATTCGCACAGCTTTCGCATCTAACCGTCGGTGCCGGTGCTCGTATTCCGTACCTTCCAACCGTTGGTGCGGGGGTACCCTTCGGCCTTCGCCCTCAGGACAAGCCCTTACCCCGCACCGAACTCTCCTTTTAAGAATTCCAACGACTTCAGACCCCTTCCCTTTCCAGTATGATAATCCAAAAGATTCAAGACCACATTTGATATTTCACGCAAATGCTCCTTTGGAATATTATACGAATTCAACTTGTCTAACTTAATGGATTGAAGTTTGAATGCTAATTTTGGCGAATCCTTTGTCAATCGCAGATATGCCTGATCCTCTCTGGCACATCTTGCGCAAACGATGCCTCCTTTTTCTGGACTGAACAAGATCAATTTTCCCGGAATAGTTTTGCCACAGGAAATACATCGATCAAATTTGGGCTTATATCCTAAAATATCGGCTAATCTTAAAACAAAAAACAAAAAGGATTTCTCCACCGATTTTGAGGCGCAGACCTCCATAAAAGACAAAGTGCTTAAGGTCAGTTCAAAGATTTCCGGGTTTGGCTCCTCTCCGGTGATCAGTTTGTCCAGAAGCTCCAAAGTCCCAGAAGCAAAGGCATATCGGTTCAAATCCTTGGTGATCTTCTGAAATGGTCGTATAATCTCACTTTGTGATAAAAGGTAAATCTCGGTGGTCGTCTTCTTGTAAAAGACAATATGAATATGGAAAAAAGTCTCCAAGGTTCCAGCCAATCTGCTTTTAGGTTTTCTTATTCCTTTGGCGATCACCTTGATCTTTCCATAATCTTTCGTATATAGGGTGACGATCTTGGAGGTATCTCCAAATTTCAGCCCTTTTAGAACAATGGCTTCTGTTTTGGTAATGCTCATCTGGGCAGACGCTCACCCGCCTGGGTGGGCGGGGAATCGGATTCTGGAGTGACTTCCTCGGAAGGAGATATCTGTTCACTTGTGTCAGGTGGAACTTCTTTGAGAGGAACGACCCGGTAAACTTCTTCCCCCTTTTTCACCATCCCCAATCTCTCTCTGGCTTGCTTCTCTATATAGAACTTATCTTCTTCTAACCTTTTCTTCTCGATTTCCAAATCGACTATTTTTGCCTGAAGCGTTCTGGATTCCTTTCTTAGATTCTTCTTTTCCTGCCATAATGAATGAATCTGGATGAACCCGTAAGGTCCGGCAAAGAAGCGATAGCCCACGAAGACAAAAAGCAAAAGGAACAAAACCTTTTTAATCTTCTTTTTCCGTTGGAGGGTTCGCTCTTTTATCTTTTTGAAAAAATCGCTCTGTAAAAGAGCTCTGGATTTTTTTCTTCTTCTCATTTCTCCAATTGTAGGTCAACCATGTGCGAAGCACTGGTTGACAAATTGTAAGAATAATTTGTCAAGCACCCCACCTTCGGCGGGGATGCATGATCTACATTTTTCATTCCAAATTCAATTCTTCCAAATCCTTTAATTTCGTGTGACCCCAGCCGATTTGATACACACCCTTCCTCACCCAGCGTAAATAACTGGATTGTTTAAAATCTTCCGGTCTCCCTACGATTCTATGCTTAACCGGATTATAATGAATATAATCAAAATGGTTTTTAAAATCATTTTCATTTCTTATGACATGATCCCAAAACCGGTATTGCCAGACTCGAATATTAGTTTTGATTTTATGCAGTTTCTTATATTGGCGAGAAAAATTGTCTTTGAGTGACTGCATGACGATAGATATGTTCTCTTTTAAAGGCAAAATCAAAAAATGAAAATGATTGGAGATCAGAACATGAGCATAAAGCTTATAAGGGTGAATTTTCTTCAGATTTTTCGCGATTTCCCAAAACAAAGAAATATTCTCTGACAACGCAAAAAGACTTTTTCTTTTATAAGTTACACAGGTGATGAAATAAATGGCTTCTGGGATGTAATATCTTCGGATGTTTGTCATAATAAAAGATTTTGTATAGAATTTTAAAAATACGGTGTCAAGCAGGTCTTCGACCGTGCTTGACCTACATTCTCATGTCGAGCAAGCTCGACCACTACTGCAATTCTATGTTGTAAAATACACTCTTTCCCAGAAATTGTGCTCTTTCGCCTAACTCCTCTTCGATTCTGAGGAGGCGATTGTATTTGCAGATTCTGTCGGTGCGGGAAGCTGAGCCGGTCTTTATCTGGCCGCAATTGGCTGCAACCACCACATCGGCAATTGTAGTATCCTCGGTCTCTCCGGATCTGTGGGAAACCACTGCGGTAAAGCCAGCTTTCTTTGCCATTTCGATGGCATCCAGAGTCTCGGTCAAAGTGCCAATTTGGTTAAGTTTTATCAAAATGGAGTTGGTTGCCTTAAGCTCTATCCCTTTTTCTAATCTTTTTATGTTGGTAACGTAAAGATCGTCTCCCACGATCTGGATTTTGCTGCCCAATTTCTCATTGAACTTGACCCAGCCATCCCAATCATCCTGAGCCAGTCCGTCCTCAATGGAGATGATGGGATATTTGTTCACCAGATTCTCATAAAAGCCGATCATCTCAAAAGAGTCAAGTTTGTTGTTTTCTGCCTTAAGATTATATACTTTCTCTTTTTCATCATAAAACTCTGAGGCGGCTGGATCCAAAGCCAGTAGGACATCTTTACCTGCCTCATAACCAGCCTTTTTGATACCTTCCATGATAACCTGAAGCGCTTCTTCATTTGAATTCAGATTAGGAGCAAATCCTCCTTCGTCTCCAACTGAGGTGTTGTAATTCTTGCTCTTCAGCACGCTTTTGAGATTATGGAAAATCTCGGCTCCCATTCTCAAAGCCTCTTTGAAATCTGGGGCGCCCACCGGCATGATCATAAATTCCTGTAGGTCCACATTATTGTCCGCATGTGATCCACCATTAACAATGTTCATCTGAGGTACGGGGAGGACCTTGGAGTTTACTCCCCCGATGTATTGATACAAGGGCAGACCGCAAGATTGAGCAGCTGCTTTGCAGACGGCAAGCGACACTCCTAAGATAGCGTTTGCTCCCAGGCGACTTTTGTCTTGGGTGCCGTCCAATTCGACGAGAAATCTGTCTAATTCAATCTGATCCAATGCGTCCAGATTCTTCTTATATAATTCAGGAACAATGATGCTATTGACATTTTCTACCGCTTTGGTTACGCCTTTTCCCAGGTAGCGGCTTTTGTCCTTGTCTCTCAGCTCCAAAGCCTCATGCTCGCCGGTAGAAGCACCAGAAGGGACCGCCGCCCTTCCCATGCTACCGTCCTCTAAGACCACATCCACCTCCACAGTGGGATTGCCTCTTGAGTCCAAAATCTCACGGGCATGGCATCCGATGATGAGTGGCATATCTTTTCTCCTTCCTTACAGGTTAAAGTAGACCTTTATTTTTTGTTAATCTAAATAGCAGAAAAGAACTTTGCAAGAGAAAAATAGAGCGTTGTTTCGGGTTGCTCGGCAGGAAAACACACAAAGCGAGGAGATAGGGGTATCCTCCCACAAACGGCTATAAGTTCCTTTTGATCAAAACGTTACGAGACGGAAAGATAGGTGTTTCCTCCTAAGCCCATCCCGATCTTCGGCACGAAAAATTTTTGTCTTGGTGCAAAGATTTTTCTTGACAAGTCGATATTCAGAGATATTAATTATCCCGCTAAAATTCGGCGGACACTCTGTTTCTTATTAGATATAGGTACGCCGGGATTTTCAATTGTTCGGCATTGACAAACTTAGCTCCCATGAGGAGGTGAAAAAAAATGAAGTGCGCTTCGTGCGGAGAAGAAATAAAAAGTGGTGCCGTATGGAGAGATGACCAGCCATACTGCTCGGACGAGTGTGCGGATGCGGGACCGATTGAAGAGGAAGAAGAAGAGGAAGAAGAAAAAAAATAGCAGTTATTTAAACTGAGACTAAACGCCAGCAGTTTTTGATTAACTGCTGGGAAAACGCGTTCTTCAATAACTTGGCCTCCGTAGGAGGTGAGATAAATGGGAGAGAAGCCCTGGGAGCCTAAACCCACTAAGAAATCCAAGAAGGGTCGCGGCACAAAGAAAACTGAAAAGAAATAGATGCCACTGAATTGCAGAAGAGCCTCCGAGCATTGAGCTTGGGGGCTCTTATTTTATGCGAGCTCATTATTTAAAAAATATCGTTCCCCTCTTATTCGTGCGGGAATTGGTATTCCCGAACAAACTTAGCTTTTTACATTCTCATCGCAATTAACTCCATTATGTGCTTAGTTGGCTTTTTCAACAGTCCCTGAACCCTCATCCCTGAATACCTTGTGTAAGAATTATGCTTAGAGCAGAAAGAGAACAGAAGAAATTGACCATGTCGTTGTTGATCCAAGAGATGCCGGAATAAAAGGAGACTTGGTTATCTCCGCAATGATTTTTTCTTTCGGTGATTTTGCTACATATAGGACAAAGGTATTGTGCCTGGATGGTTGCTCCCAAAAGGCTGTCCAAGAGGCTGGCAAAAAATCCCCATAGCGTGATGAGGAAAACGGTTTCTACATCTATTTTGTAAGCAGAGAAATAGGGAATCATGCCGGATGAGGCTAAGACCGATGATCCCAGAAAAGAAGCTGAGGTTCCTAAGAAAGTGATTCCACCGGATCTCCCTGGAGAAACTTTTCTGAAACTTGTGATCAAAATAGGTTCAGATTTGGATAATATTCCGATCTCAGTTCCCCAGGTGTCAGCTGTCACTGCGGCTAAGCTGGTCAGATATAACAAGTACCAGATAAAGGAGGGAAAGAAAAAATGGAGGAGAACCATCAAGGCAGGTATGCTTCCGTTAGCAGATACCTGCCAGATATCCCTGGTGCCACTCTTCTCAAAAGAATTCTTGTATTTTGATTTGATCTTCTTTCCCAAACTGGAAAATAAGCTTGAAGAGAAAAAGAAAAGCAAAATGGGCAAAACCCACTTGATCCCTCCCAGGCTAAATACGATTCCCCCAATGACAAAACTGCCTAAAGCCCCGGATAGTGAAAGAAATCCTAATCGGTAGGAGAAGTAAGAAACAAGGAAAGCGAAGATTATGCCGGTGATTAATTGAGACAAACTGAAAGATTAAAGAGAAAAACTAAAAACTTCAACTAAAAGATAAAAACTTATCCCTTGGTCATGGCAAGCCGGGTGAGTTCTTAATTTTGCTCTTTTAGTTTTTAATTTTACAAGAGTTGTGCTCTTTTTCTTATGGCCCATTCGGCAGACAAACATCCAACGAAAAGGATCAAAAGGATGGGATGATTCCATAGTTGTATCTCTTTGGTCTTCTCCTTTTGTCTTTCTGCCAATTCAAGATCGGTCACCAGATTTCCAATCTGATCCTTTTCATAGAACTTCCCTCCGGAGACTTCGGCCATCTTTTTCAGAAGGTCAAAATCGGTGCTCAAATCTGCATCTTCCAGACTATATTCTTCCACCGTGAATTCGCCGGTCTTTGTACCGATCTTTGTTTCATCGAGCAAAACCTCTCCTTCAAAAAGATATTTGCCGGGAGAAAGGGACCTCAATGTGCCGGTATAATCACCTATCAGGTCCAAGCTCAGGCTCAACATCTCGGAATCAGCCGGAGCTTCCCCCTTTATTTTTAAAAGCACCGAGGCATCTTTTATCTTCTGATAGTTCTGGTCAAAGATTTTGGCAGAGAAATTTATTTTCTCCCCGCTTTTATAGATTTTTTTATCAGTGAAGATATTGATCAGGTCCATATCCTCTCTGGTCACCAACCATCTGATCGAATTGTTCCAGAGCTTTTGGTAGCTTTGATTATCTTTTCCAATCCCCCACAATAGAAAATCCCATCTCCAGAAAGGGGTGACAGTGGTGGCCATCATCTTGCCTTTTCCATAATTTCTCACCACAATGCCAGGCAAGATGACTTCAGGACTGGATGGATCGATAAAAGTTGCCAAGGTGACGGCCTGCTTGGAGGAAGTGCCGAGACCTGCTACTCCCAAAAAAGGTGGCAGCTCTGCCCAAACTTTAAGGTTCTCCTCGGCATTTTCAACCAAGCGGGTGATGGGATGAAGCCTTCCTTCCTGAGTTAACTCTACGTTGAGACTGGCTGAAGAATAACGAATAGTCGCGCCCTCAAGATCGAAAGGCAAAATCGTTCCTGCTTTTATGAAAGCCTTGCTTTCTATGAAATCCTTGCCCAGAAGAAAAAGGGCAGATCCGCCATTGCGAAAAACAAAATCGTTAACTTCTTTTCCATGCTGGGCAAAGATGAAATCCGGGGGATCTACGAAGACCAAAATGTCAAATTGGTTCAGCTCTTTTTCGCCTCGGGGAAATCTGCCCGAAATGATTCTTCTGTTTTTGCCATAAATCAAACTTTTTAGCTCGATATTTTTGTCCTTCTCTAAAGTCCTTTTCAAAAAGGTATATTCCCAATTCAGACTCCCCGTGACCAACGACACTTTCATTTTGCTCTTCAGGACCTTAATCGAAAATAATCGACGGTTATTTTCTTTAACCGATTCCTCCTTTTGTTGGGGAACTGTCAGCTCATACTGGTGCAACCCCTCTTCTTTGGGAGTGATGGAAAGGTCTACCGCTTGTGTTCCTCCGGAGGTGCTTAAGGTTAGATTCTTTTGAGTCAGAGTCTCTTTTCCCCCACTTGGGGATATCTTTTTTATCGAAATCGGAATCTTCAATTTATCGAAACCTACTTGAGAAATGTCCACCTGAATTGGAAGTTTGTTGTCCACATAGCCAATGTCATTGTAAATGATTCTCTCTATGGCAATATCCTTGGGGGGCGTATATTCACCAATTCCACAGGTGTAGATAGGTATCTCCTTGGATTTGGCCACAAAGACCGGATCTTCACCCAGATTATTGGCACCATCTGATAAAATCAAAATCCCCTTTAAATTCTTATCTTTTAGTTTCTCCTCGACAGATTTTGTCACCTCTCCGATAGAGGTGGCTTTTCCCAGAGAATCGGGAAAGCCCTCATCTAGATTCAGGGAAGAGATGGTATCCGCAAAACCATACACCTCCAGTTCTGATTTGGAAGAAAGCTTTTCCAGAAAACCGCTTCTTAATAAATCCTGCAACTCCTTCTTTCTGGTCGCTTGAGTTCCTTTTAGATTCATACTCTCGGAGGCATCCAAAAGCACTGCCACCACCGGTTTTTGAGTATATCTTTTGACGATGGTAAAAATGGGCTCAGACAAGAGCAGGAAAAGAGAAAACAGGGCAATTATCCTTAGGCTCAAAAGCAAAGCCTTCTTCCTTTTGCTTATAGGGGGATAAGTGCGTTTATAGGTTAGAAAAGCAAGAAGAATAGCCAAAATGAATAATCCGATCACCAGCCACAAATTCTTTTCCTGGAAATTCATTAATAATTTGGTAATGCCTAGCAAGTATCTGTTCTCCTT
>Ga0209636_10007724_pt1 | contig 10962 bp, 11 predicted proteins | sample DeeMarSWOR152_54_FD_187464 | JGI IMG/M metagenome (GOLD analysis project Ga0209636, IMG submission 187464) | Marine sediment microbial communities from White Oak River estuary, North Carolina - WOR-1-52-54 (SPAdes) (version 2) | ecosystem: Environmental > Aquatic > Marine > Intertidal zone >... | reverse complement strand
AATTAATTAATCCTTATGTGGATCCAAGTTATTTAATGAAGGATGATACTTGGATAGTTAGTATATGTCCAAGGGATCTATCAGGACTTAGGGGAAAATGGGTTAATTCTTCAGCTATTATTATTATAAATACTCCTCCCATTATACAAGGATGTAAATTCATCTTTAATAATATAACTAGTAATATTTTTCCGAACGACAGAATGAATGAATTTTATGTCGAAGATGAGAATATAACCATCATTTATGACTTTATTGATTATGATAATGATAATGACAATTCTAAAATTCAATGGTTCAAGAAAATAGCCAATGATTCTTGGAAAGAACTTTTTGAGTTTGAAAACATAACAATTATTCCCAGTTCAGAATTATCGCCTGGTGAAAAATGGTGTTGTCAAATCACTTCATCTGATGGATTTACTATTGGTAATCAAATCAACTCAAGCGAGATAATCATTGAAAGTCGTCCTGAGATTCATTCTTATGCTATTAAGGCTGATGAAACGAAAGAAGGAAGATATGAATTGACAATTAATGTCACAAATTACCATTATTCTATTTCTCGGGTTGAATTTGAAATAATCTGTTCTGACAATACAACACAAGATTACCTAGGAAAACAGGCAGAGAATGCAGAGAGTAACTGGACAATTATATGTGATATCTTAGATTATCTTGATGATGAAGTTACAGTTAATGTTAAAGTAATTACGCAGGTTCAGGACACAGATTATGAAATATACTCTTTTCTTACTTTCAATTTCATTGTAAAGGACAATGTGCCCCCACAAGTCCTAGAGGTTTATATTGAAATTAATAAGCAAAATCCAGCAAATCTTACGTTTTACGCCAAAATCCAAGAAGAAGGCTCAGGAATTGCGGAGGTTATTTTATTGTACTCCATTGAAAATGAGTCATCTAGTGTTCCTGAAGGATTTGGTTCAAAAATAATTCAGAGTAGCGATACAACCAATGTTCAAATGTCCTTCGTAAATACTACTGACGATGTTGCTCTTTATTCTGTCTCAATTGACTTTTCTCCATTGAAGAATGGGAAGATTAACTTCTGGATTCAAACTGTTGATACCAGGGGTAATACACATGAGGAGTTTGCTTATTCATCTGACACTCACATACAAGTACCAAGAAACATCATGAATGATATTATAATCGCAATCGGAATAGTCATTTTAATCACTATTTTTCTCATCATCTTTATTTCCATAATACGGACAAAACATAAGCGGCGAGTTTACTCTAAAGCAAAAAGGGAAATCGAAATTGGGGAAAAAGCTTCAGACATTTTCTCATTGCGAGCGATAATCTGTAAAAATAAGTATGGCCTTCCTCTTTATAGCCAAAACTTAGGTGGACAAGATCAAGATAGTGACTTAATTGCTGGGTTATCTACAGCAATGACTGATTTTGTAAGCCAAATAGCTCAAAGAACAATTGGATCAGGTGAATTCGATATTCTAGAAAGGGAGGGATTCACTATTCTTTCATATCATGGTGAATTTATCATTATTAGCGTAATTTCAGTTGAAAAATTGAGTTCTTTCCTAAAAAAACAGCTAATGGCAATTTGCAATAAGATAGAACAACAGATTCCGATAGAAGAATTAGATACTGCAATTTTAACTCGTAAGGAAGAAGAGATCAAAGCTATTATTTATGAAAATCTTCCCTTGGGAATATTATATCCATTAACTTTTGATCCTAAGATTAGTAAAGAGCGAAAAAAAGCCCTTAATAAAAATGAAAGAAAATTACTGAGAATTTGTGATAAAATTCCATCTTTCATTGAGGGAAAACACGTTTTTTATGCAACGACATTTATATCAGCATTTACTACTCACGGAACTTCATTCATTAGAGCATTTAGCTTTCTTGAACACTGCTATGACCTTGGTATTCTAAAACCCTATTCAGAAAATGCGATGATAAATCCCTGAAATATTTTGATATTGGTATTGCTAGACGATACTGAAAGATAGTAATAACTTGAAAGTTCCCGAAGTTGAATTGTGTGTGAGATTGAGATGAATCTCTATGTTATAAGAAAGCTATGGCACTTTAAATTTTTGCTAATACCTCTTTTTTTCTAAAGAGGATGGAATAAAAGCCTTTTGTGAATATTAGAAGGAATTAAGGCTATTTACTCATATTTTTTCCTAGATCTTAAGCTTTTTAAAGGGATGTTAGAAATATTTAACATGATGTTAGAAATATTTAACAAAACATAGTGAACAACGATGTTGATCAAAGCAATTAACCTTACCCGAAAATTTAATGGTTTTACTGCTTTAAAAGATATTAACTTTCATGTTGAACTAGGTGAAGTTTTTGCTTATCTCGGCCCCAATGGTGCTGGTAAAACTACTACTGTGAATATATTTGCTACATTATTAACACCTACATCTGGTAAAGCAACCGTAGCGGGATATGATGTGACGACAGAGGGAGTAAAGATTAGGCCATTGATAGGTTATGTACCTGAGGATTTTGGACTTTATCCTAGTTTAACGATTAGTGAAAATCTTGATTTCACAGGTAGTCTGTATAAAATTAGTAAAAATAATAGGGAAGGTAAAATTGAGGAATTGTTTGATTTTTTTGATCTTTGGGAAAAGAAAAATGTTCCTATTTCCGCTCTATCAAAAGGTACCAAACAGAAAGTGAATTTAGCTAGAGCCTTGATGCATAATCCTAAGATTCTTTTTTTAGATGAACCTACATCAGGCCTTGATCCTTTAATGGCAAAAGAAGTATTAAATATGATCCTAAAGCTGAAAAAAGAGAATAAGACTATATTAATGACTACTCATCTTTTAGCTCGAGCAGAAAAAGTGTGTGACTCCATTGCATTAATTAACAAAGGTGAGATCCTCTGTGAGGGAAAAATTTCCCAAATTAAGACAAAATTGAATACTTCATCATTAGAAGATGTTTATTTTGCAGTAATAGGTGAAAATAATGATAGAAATTGCCGCAACAATCTGTAAAAAGGAATTAAAAATCCGTTTCGGGTCTAAACGAGTTCTTCTGCCAATGTTATTCTCCCTCGGAATACCGATGCTAGTTTTTATCCCCAGATTACTTGATACTTTTTCTCAAACGGAATATGAAAGTGAATTTCTTCGTTTTTTGTTGTTCTTGATCATTCCTGTCATGGTTACGACTCTTGTTGGAATAAATACCTTCATTAATGAAATAAGGTGGAAAACAATCAAACTTCTGCTTGTGGCCCCAATTTCTGAGAATGAGATATTTCTTGGTAAAAGTATGGCTTGTATCGTTACTGGATTAATTACTCAAACGCTCCTGTCAGGGATAATTCTTTTTACTCGTAATTCGGTAGAACTATCAACAATTTTGCTGTTATTCACAATTGGGCCTCTTTCCGTGATTTTCACAACTTTCATTTTTATAATAGGAACATCAAGGTTTCCTTCAATTGCAGAGGGAGGGGGATCTATTTTAATGCCCATGGGGGGATTATTAATCATTTTTTCAATATTTTTCTTATTAATGGGATATTTCCACATGAACATGATCTTTGTCTATACCATATTGGCATTAGTCCTTACGTTTTTTGTATATGTGACATATTTTTTAGCAAAGAGATGGTTTAATAGAGAAATATTAGTCCTTAGTACATAAGAGGTTTAAAATTTGTCTATCGAAAGCCAAAGGCAAAAATCTTACCTATTAGTAGTTCCTGCTTTGATAGGGATCGCTAATATTCTGATAGGTGTATTATGGTTTTTTTCACTAGAAGATATGTTCTATCAATTAATGAGTGGCTTCCTCATCATCCCTGGGTCGTTACTCTTATTCTATTCGCTCAGCGAATTCAAAAATCGACGAGTAGGAAAAGTTAATATCAGACATGATGAGCGATCTGAACGAAACAGATTAAAAGCCGCTGAGGTAGGATTTAGATTTCTCTTCGTCTCTCTACTGATCTTGATTCTTTTCAATGCAATGAACATCATTGATGAAATAATATTTGTTGCCATGACTGGACCTATAATTGCGATTGGAGTTACCTTGTATTATATTGGTTATTATTGGTTCGAGCAGAGAGGTTGAGTGGTACTCTAATGAAAACACGTATTAAAGAGTACAGAGCACGATATGACTTAACTCAGAAGGAACTGGCTGATAAAGTAGGTGTGAGAAGGGAAACTATTGTGTTCTTAGAGAAGGGAAAGTATAATCCATCTCTCAAACTCGCATATAAAATTGCCAAGGTTTTCAAAACAACAATTGAGACATTATTTATCTTTGAAAATGATGAATGATTCTTTGACTCTCATTATTAAGAATATTTTAAAGGTACATAACACATGAAGAAAGGCCTCCCATTCATAGAACTTTTCTGGAGGTCTATATCTGTTCCCTTTAGCAAGGATAAACTCTGATTCGTTTTTGAAATGTTCAGGAATTTATCAGAGGAATTTTATAAATTCGATTAACAACAAAATTCGGCATTCATTCTGTATAGTGGGTTTATTATTTCACTAAAGAATTACGAAAGAAGCATGAAAAAATTCATGAACAATTGTTAACTATATGAATTTGAAGAAAAATGAAGTATTCATACAAAATTATTAGTGTGAAAGGTATAGATCTAGAATTACACATCACATTCATTGGTCTATTTTTATTATTATTCATATTAACTTTTCCTCAGATATATGCCATCGTACTCTTTAGTTTACTCTTTTTATCAGTAACAATTCATGAATTAGCTCATTCACTTCTTGCTAAACGTAACTCATTAACTGTGAATAAAATTGTTCTCTATCCAATCGGAGGAGCAGCACAGATTGAGGATATTCCCGAAGACCCCTCGGTTGAATGGAGAGTTGCAGCAATAGGTCCTATTTCTAGTCTTATTATCGGTGTCTTTTCTCTTTTGTTTCACCTGTTATACCCGATTCAGTTGTCTGTGACACCGTTTTTCATTGGAACTGGATTTATTTTTCTTGACATTGGATTTCTAAATATCATTTTAGCCATCTTTAATTTGATTCCAGCCTTTCCAATGGACGGGGGACGTATACTTAGGGCTATCCTTACCATCTGGAAAAAAGATTTAGTCGAAGCAACTCAAACCGCTGCTAGCATTGGACGGTTTTTTGCATTAATAATGCTGCTAGTAGGTTTTTTGGGCAACTTATGGCTTGTTATCATTGGATTTTTCATTTATTGGGGTGCTGCTCAAGAATTACAAGCAACCAAACTGTCAGCTATCCTCAAACCCTTACGCGTTGGAGATGTAATGCTTTCAATGGACAATAGCATGACTGTGTCCTCTATGACCCCATTAAATGAAGCGTTAGAAGTTATGTTTCAGGCACGAATCAACGATCTTATTGTTTGCAATGAAGGTGATCTATTAGGGGTCATCACATGGGACGATATTATTAAAATAGCTCCTGAATCCAGATCAAATGCAGTTGTTGCTGATCTCATGATTAAACCATTGTCAATCAGTCCTGATCGGTCAGTTTTTGATGCCTACAAGTTAATGGTAAAGAAAAAGACACAATTAATCCCTGTTCTTGATAGTAACGCTCCTTGTAATATTTTGGGTGTGATTACTAATCAATCAATTGCCTATGGAATTGCATTGGCTCAATCATTTAAAAATCAGACCCTAGGGTACTGATCATTTATTCTCCCTCTTTTTATTTCCTCCAAATGAACAGCAAACATTTCATAAAAGCTGAAACTAAATTATTAAAAATGAAACAAATGGATATGGAAGGTTGATTATATGACAGATTACGAAATCAGTGTTATTTTGAATGAAGAATATGACACGGTAGTTATTAAAACTATCGAAGCCCAAAAAAAGAAGGTTTTGGAGTTCTAATAGAAATTGATGCGAAAAAGACCCTTAAAGAGAAATCAAATGTTGAATTCGAGAGTTATATGATTTTAGGGGCATGTATCCTCCATTTGCTAAAAAGTCTCTTGATATTGAAAAAGAAATTGGACTTTTTTTGCCGTGTAACGTCATAGTTCAGGAATTACAGGAGAAGAAAACAACAAAAGTTGCTGCAATAGATCCAGAACAAATGTTCAAGATGATTCGGAATCCTCAGGTGGAACCTATTGCAAAAGAAGTGAAAAATAAACTTCAACGTGTCATCAGCTCATTAATTGAATAATATACTATTAATATATCGGATTTCTATTTATTTCCTGATTTTCCTTATCCAGACAAGAATATCTTCAATGAGAAATGATCTGGTTTCTTTAAAGTGACATTTTAGGATCTATAAGAAGAAATTGTACATTTTCTCACCATTTACTATCTGTCAGAAAACCAATTGTGTCACTTATCCATAAAATTTGTCATATTCAAATATGTTAAATCTTTATAAAATTGAATTTACTATGATTATTTGATGGTTATTCCCACTAAAATTAGGAAAAGCTAAGAATATCTTCTTAGTATTTTTCCCGACGAAAATCTAATGTTTTAAGTAGAGATGTAAGGAATGAAAGTTTTCAAGATTGCGTTAATAGGTGATGGTGGGGTTGGTAAAACAGCTATCCGTGAACGTTATTTAGGTAACGGATTTAAGGCTCAATATCTTCTCACTGTTGGCGCTGATTTTGCCATGCACGACGATAACATTAATGGATTTCCCGTTCGATACCAGATTTGGGACTTGGCTGGACAACAACGCTTTGATGGTGTCAGGGAAGCGTATTACAATGGCTGTATTGGAGCCTTATTAGTGTATGATATCACTCGTCCTGAATCGTTCTTCAACATGCCTAAATGGATTAATGAACTGTGGACAAATAATGGACGTGGTCGAGTTCCTATTGTTGTAGTAGCTAATAAAATCGATTTATACGATATATTAGATAACACCGTCTCTCCTAGTCAGGGCTTGTCTTTTACTGAAAATCTTAGTAATCTTACTGAACCTGATGGATTTTTATGTCATTTCATTGAGACTTCTGCTAAGACTGGGGAAAATATTCCTCAAGCTTTTTCATTGCTAGGCACAAATATTCCAAAGTTCATTGAAAATCACCGAAGGATTCCCATTCTGGCATCTTGTTCATATTGATATGAACTGAATTATAAGAAAAGCTGTTCTTTTAAGACCACCTTTGGATTTCATTGTTTTACCTATATCACTAGTAGAGCTACTTGGCGATGGACACAGTTACGAAATTGGTTTAGAAACCTTGATGCGGTTTAAATGTGTTTCAAATCACTAAATGACTCCGTTATTATCATCTTGATCATAATAATATATACCAGAAGATCCACATTACTGTCTCTTTACGACTCTCAACAATTTTAAGGATTAGATTGAAATTTTAATAGGTTTAAATTTCTCTGGAATAATCACTTCTACATCAGGCAGCACTTTTTCCATAAGAACCTTAAACTGTTTCATTTGTTGCTTCCGACCATGAATAGGAACTGCTAGTTTTGGTTGCAGATCCATAATCATTGCAAGTGCTACTTCTGGAGAACATGTCCTAGCAGTACCAGTTGGTACAAATGCAATCTTTGCTGATATGTCTTTATGTCGCCAATAACCTGAATCTCCTCCATGGAAGACCTTTATTCCCCAAGATTACTAGATACTGAGTTATAGGGCCAACATGAATTCCTCGTAAAGCGACCACCTCAGGATTCCCTATTTTGTATGTTTGTGAGAATGAACCTGAATCCCCTATTGTTATCATATTAGAAGGAACACTAGTTTTGAGCTCCTCTGAAGTAATTTTATCTGCTATCACATGGGAACCAGTCGATTTGATTATCAGTAACGCTTCTTCATTGATATAATGATCCCAATGATTGTGAGTAAAAAGCAGGAGATCAAGATGCTCAATAGCAGAGATTTCTGTTTGTCCAAGACTTCTACTAGGGTCGATTGCTATTGCAGTGGTTTTCGATCTTAGGAGAATTCCACTATATCCTAAGAAAATAAATGCAATATCATTCTCACTTAGTTCAAGAGAATATAGCGATTTCACTGCTTCAAATTTGCTTTGTATCAAAATGATTCACATTTTATGATTATTTTATTGTAATGGATATGAATTAAACAACGATCATAGCCATTTTTTATGAATATGATTCTAGAGATTTAACATTGAAGTATTAGTTCAATTAATAAAGGATTTTTGGATTTAAAAATCATTATTCTGATTGTATTTTTAATTTAATAATTTCCAACAGACTTTTTTCATAGGTTCCCCTAGAAAAAGTGCTTGGAATACTCCTAGCAGTAGATGAACCAAGAAATGTATTACTTCATGATAAGAATGGAGCAATAAATAGCACCTATAGTATTCCAAGTCATTGGTTTCATCTAGGACATCTTCAACGTTTCCATCTAGTTCAGTAATGGTAGGTCATTTCCCTAGACTAAGTTTCATTTTGTTAATAAGGAGAGGGAAAAGAAAGAAATAAGCACAAATGATCCTCTATATGTCTCCGTTATCTCTATATTATTTCGTAATAATTAAATTCAATTAGCGCTAAACCATTGATTAGTAAAGGAATTGCCCAGGGATTGCGTAAATATCATGAGTTTGGATATCAAACAGATTTCAAGCTATAAAAAATGGTTTTTATACCATCTTGTTAAACAAAAATTCTTAGTACTGTGTGTCCTTGTTGGCATTATTTCTGTTACCTCTTTAAGAGTCATCATTCCAATTGTTATCGGATATATCATAGATACTACTCTCATAACCCGTGATTTAACTAATTTAATATTACTACTCGCCATAACACTTACTGTTTATGTTTCTCGGAATGCAATGGATTATATAACAATGATGGTTGGACATTATCTTGGTTTAAAAACTGAACAGAATATGCGGCAAGAGTTTTTTGATACGCTTCAATATAAGCCATTACGATATCATGATAAGGCACGAATAGGTGACCTCCAAGCTCTAGCGACAAATGATTTGCGTATCATCAATACAATGATCTCTCATGGTGCTTTTTATATTTATCCTTTTTTTCAAGTTATTATGGCTGCCATACTGTTGATTGTAACCCTTGATCTTAGATTAGCCATGATTTGTACTCCATTCATCCTTTTATACATTTATTTTCTCTTACAATATCGAAGAAGAATTACCCCCTGGGCTGCTGGTCGTATGGTCACACATTCGAATGTGGCTGTAGTATTACAGGACAGTATAAGTGGTGCTGCCATTGTACGATCCTTTACTGCAGAGGAATTGGAACGTGAAAAATTCCACCAGGCAGTAATTGGATTTCGCGATAATCGGATTGGAGAGACTAAAGTTCAAGCCAAATTTTATCCATTATTGGTTTTGTATCTTACCATTGGAGCTACTTTTCTTGCAAGCTGTATATTTGTGTTTCAAGATACGCTAACGATAGGTGCATTGACTGCAGCAAATTTACTCTTAATTACTCTTATAGATCCTACGAATATGATCTTTTGGGCCACTAATGACATGATGAGTGGTTTTGCCGCATGTTCACGACTATATACGAGCTTATCCTTGGAGGAAGAGGAGCAACAAGAAAGTTATCTCTTAGAATGGCCAGATAATTTCAGGGGAAGAATTGAATTTAGAGACGTTACTTTTGCGTATGGAGATGATGGAACACAAAACACTCCCATACTAAAGAATTTTTCATTTATTGTTGAGCCCTATCAACGAGTAGCACTAGTAGGTCCAACAGGATGCGGAAAAACGACTATGGTAAAACTGCTGTTACGTCTTTATGAACCCCAAGAGGGAACGATTCTATTAGATGGAATAGATATTCGAAATTATCCGCTTGATGAATTGAGACGACACATCGGGTATATCGAACAAGATATCTATCTTTTTTCTCGGACAATAAGTGAGAATATTGCTTTTGGTAGACCAAATGCCTCACAAGAAGAAATAAGGGCGATGGCAGAACTCGCCCAAGTCAATGATTTTGTACAAGACTTTCCAGAAGAATACAATACAGTTGTTGGTGAAAGAGGAACACGCCTCTCCGGTGGTGAAAAACAACGAGTGGCTATCGCTCGTGCTTTCCTAACTGATCCTGAAATCCTCATTCTTGATGATTCTGTCTCTGCGGTTGATAGTAAAACAGAAGAGAAGATCACTCATGCTATGGAAAATGTTGTCAAGAATAGAACAACGTTGGTTATTACTCATCGATTACACACAATACGGACTTCTGATAAAATAATTGTACTTAAACGTGGGAGAATTGTCGCAGAGGGTAATCACAATGATTTATTGCAAAGTTCAGAAGATTACAGACGGATTTTTGGGAAACATTTGGTCTTGCCGGAATTAGTAGTAAGGACTTAATGTGGGATTAATATGGGACTCTATATAGGACTATTCAGTGAAAAACGAGAACGAGAGTATTCAGATCGTGAACTACTGTCTCGATATGCTCGTAGAATCGTTCCGTTTAAGAAAAGTATTACATTAATCTCTCTTTTTATCCTAATTTCCACATCAGCTGATATTATTATTCCACTTATGGTTGGATTTGGAGTTGAGGAGCTTGAAAAACCAAATCGTGATTTTACACTAGTTATAGGTGTTGGGGTCATATACCTCGTTTTATCTGCTATAATATGGATCATGTTCAGCCTACGTCGAAGGGAGGTTGGGAATTTCATGCCATATTTCTTGGAAAACCTTCGTATGGATATCTTTGATAAATTGCAAGAACAAGATATGAGTTTTTTCGATAAACATCTGAGTGGGAGTCTGAATTCAAGAGTTTCAAATGATGCCTTAGATTTTGGAAATACTACCATCTTGTTAGCGGACACTATGGGGAATTTTTTTGTGAGTATTTTGACTTTCGGAGTTCTTTTATGGTTAAATCCAATATTAGCCTTGATTACTCTAGCAGGTGTTCCTTTCCTCTTTTTGTTAATGTTTTCTTTAAGGAAG
>Ga0209636_10007723_pt1 | contig 10964 bp, 8 predicted proteins | sample DeeMarSWOR152_54_FD_187464 | JGI IMG/M metagenome (GOLD analysis project Ga0209636, IMG submission 187464) | Marine sediment microbial communities from White Oak River estuary, North Carolina - WOR-1-52-54 (SPAdes) (version 2) | ecosystem: Environmental > Aquatic > Marine > Intertidal zone >... | reverse complement strand
ATCGCCGATCTGGCTGTCATAAGGCATATCCGTCCCAAAGAGGATGTGATCGGCGCCAAAGAACGCATGGGCACACATCAACGCGGGCGTGCTACCGCCAACAGCAGTGTCGTTGTAAAACATCCTAAAATATTCCAAAGGTGGCTTAGTCAGACCCTTTTTGTGTTTCCGGTGGAGTCTCATTTCAGCATAATCGTGGGACAACTTTATACGTGCCGCGAAATAAGGCACCATCCCGCCGCAATGGTGCGTTACAAATTTGAGATTAGGGTATTTCTCCAAAATCCCTCCGAAGACTAATCTGTTCATTGCAAAAGTCGTTTCATATGGCCAAGTAAAAACCTGCCATGCGTAATATTTCCCTCTGGTCTCACTGCTGTAATGAGGCAAGGCATCGGTTGCCGGGTGAATCCAAATAGGCAGATTATAAGCGTTCATCCGTTCATAAAGTGGCTCGAGTTCAGCAGAGTCAAGAGGTCTCCCCGCGCTGGGAAAACTCCCACGTTGCGGATCGAAACTGAATTGCGGGGTCCATAGGAGTATGCCCCTAAAGTGTAAATCGTTTATGGCTCTGTCTGTCTCCTCTAATGCAGCATCCATGTTGGCGGTAGACAAATGGGCGACAGCACCCACAAATCTATCCGGATACTTCAAAACTATCTCCGCTAACTCATCATTGGCAATCTTGGCTAATCTCGCAGCCTTTCTTGGACTTACAACCCCGTCGAGAGGGGGGCCCGTAACGGTCAACACCTGCACGAGGTCATGGTGTTTGTCCATAATGCGAAACCTTTTCTCCAGGTCAACGATAGTTGGCGTGCCTTCCGCCTGTCTGAATACGGTTCCCATCTCTTTGTAGAGTTCGGTCTTATATTTCTTCGGCATGATGTGGGGATAAATATCTATCTTCATCTTCCTATCCATTTATTTGGTGAATGACCCTGGATCTAACATCAATCAGGAGAAACGATTCCATTTAAACGAAGTCAGAAATCAATAGAGAGAAGTATTATGTCTAAAGTCACTCCGGCGAAGACCAAGCATTGTGTTTCAGTGCCCCGTCCTTGCCAGTATTTTGGCATATTCACTTTGAACGGCCCGAGCAGCTGCGATTTTTTCTTCGGGGATCCACTTTCTTAGATCTACTGCATCTGAAGGGTAATGCGCCCTTTCAAACAATTCTTTATTCTCCCATGAGACAGTCGCATCAATCCCAATACCGGCATTTGAAGGGTACGCGCCTAACAGAGCAGAATTTCTATTAGGAGATCTGATGATTCCGCTCTCGGTATCGCATCGGGTGGTTATGGCCCATAACAGATCATCTACACTATAAATATCCACATCCTCATCCACGGCTATAATCAATTGTAACATAGGACTCAGCGCCGAGAATGCGGCTATTAGATCCCTCTGGATTCCCTCGTCTCTGGGCCTTCTTTTTCTTACTTGAAATACGACATTACCTTGTGATGCCGCAATTCCGGGCAGAATATGCACATCTTGAACAAATCCGGGGGCCAATTGCTCTGCCAGTGCATAGAAACATGCCTCCCGAAAGGGGGCCGTCAGGGTATCGAGCTCCAAGGATCGCCCGAGAATACTCTGAAGTATGGGTCGTGAAAGCCTGTGCGTTACAGCCGTTATTTGAAACTTAAACACTTTCATCGCCCTACCCAAATAGCCACCCCATTCTGGCATAAAAGGCGGCGCCATTCCCCTTTTTTCTACCCTTCCTGTCTTCTCAGCTTCGTCGGTCTCCCACACTTTGTCTTTGGAGTTAATGTAGCCCTCCAGGACCCATTCTGAATTGGCTATGGCGTATGCATCAACCGTCTTCGCCTTAACAATGTCCACCGGTACACCCTGTAGTCCTCCGGCTATAGCTATCTCGTTCGCATACGGAGGCACAACTGTATGAAGCGTATGCGAGCCTGCTATCATATTGACGGCTGGAGGCGAGCAAATGTTGGCAGTAAGAGGAACGTCTTTGCCCCTAAGCTCTGTTGTCAAAACCTTCTCCAGATGGCTGCCAGGGCTCACCCATACACTTGCCCAATCTTTGCCTCTAAAGTGTGTTCTCTTAAAAGAAACACACATTCCGTGTCTATAATATTCTCCGCTGACGAGATAGATACCACTGCTCAGGATGCGGGCCCCGTCTCTAGCAGAATGCTTAAGGACAGGCAGCATACTCATGAGATCAATGTTGTCTGTAATAGCAGCTTCCTGGCATGGGGCGTTTTCAACCATCTTCGGTGGGATGGGGTGCTTTATGGCATCGAGACATTTGAATTTCAAATTCCTATCGTCTTCTATGCCAAACATCCTCGCCAGCCTGTCCGTTCGGCTAAAGAGATTCCCGACGCATCTCACGTCAGGATAGCCCTTTATCTTATTGAACATAAGCCCATACGTGCCATCAAGGGCTTTTTGAATCCCTGCAATTTCATAGATTGGGTCAACTTCTTCGTCGATTACGATAAAATCTTCTTTAAACCATTCAAAGACATCGCGCATGCTGGTCACAGCCTTGCCCTTCATCACAGCCTCCTTGTACCCATCCCTATTTCTCTCTTACCTTTTCTTTTTCCTCTTCTGCCAGATTCCGCTTCAAAATCTTCCCAGCGGCACTCTTGGGCAGTTGCTCTCTGAATTCTACAATCCTAGGACGTTTGAAAGCAGACATATTCTCCTTAGCCCACGCAAGGATCTCCTCTTCCTTGATTCTCTCTTTATAATCCTTTTTCAGTACTATAAAGGCTTTTGGGGACTCCCCCCGATAAGGGTCTGGTATGCCTATGACTGCGGCTTCTGCGATCGCCGGATGTCTGTAAAGCAGATGTTCGACTTCTGTGGGAAAGACGCTAAAACCCGAGCACTTTATCATCTCCTTTTTGCGTCCAAGAAAAACCAGATAGCCTTCTTCATCCATCTTGCCGATATCACCCGTATAAAGCCAGCCCTCTCTAATGGTAGCGCGGGTTTCTTCCGCCCTATTCCAATATCCTTTCATCAGGGTAGGTCCGCCTATGACAATTTCGCCTTCTTCATTGGGGCTTAGCTCTCCTAGCCCGGTCTCTAAATCGACAATCTTCATATCTATAGAAGAGGGAGGTATCCCTATAAACCCGCGCTTAGGTCGATGAAGGGGCGTAATAGCCCCACCGGTCAAGGTCTCTGTGAGACCATAGCCTTGACCAAAGACCGCGTTTGGAATCGTCAGCCTCAGTCTATCAAAAAGGACTTCCGGCAGAGGGGCCCCACCTTGCCATAATATACGTAGGCTACTAAAGTCATATTGACTTGAATCAGGCCACTCAAGAATGGCTGTTAGCATAGTCGTCGTGGTATGAAATTCAGTGACGTGGTATCTGAGAAGGGCTTTTGCAACTGTGTCTGGGGAGAACCTGGTCAATATGACCAAATGGCCCCCTGAGATGAGTGGGGCGGACATACATACCACCATACCCATAACGTGGAAATCGGGCAGGACATCTAAATGGATACTGTCTTCGGAATGCCCAAACCACAAGTTTTCTATACGGACATTATGTGCCAGGTGATGATGCGTGATAATAGCGCCTTTAGGAAGCCCGGTCGTCCCCCCAGTGTACTGCAAGAGAGCGATCTCCTCCTTGAGGTCACTGATCTCGGGCAAAGGTCGTTTATGAGCCCCACTCAAGAATTCCAAAAAATCCAGGGTATCGGGAAAAGTGAGCTTCGAGTTTTCCATTTCGGGGGGCAGGGGCAAGGTGGGTTTTTCGGCCCGATAGTCTTTTAAAGAGGTGATAATAACATTATCAAGTTGGATTTTATCCCCGGCTCTCTGGACTTCAGGAAAAAGAATATCCTGCACAACAAGCGTCTTGGCTCCAGCATCATTAAGCTCATATTCCAGCTCTGCGTGCTTGAACATCGTGTTCAAGGCCACAACAATTCCACCTGCCCGCAATGTGCCAAAATAGCTTATGACAAATTGAGGTGAATTGCCTAAGAAGAGGGCAACCCGCTCTCCTTTTTCTAGCCCCAGGTTCCCTAAACCCCAGGCAAATCGGTCAATGGCCTCGTCAAGTTCCTTATAGGTCATATCGTATCCATAGAAACTCAGGGCGATCTTGTCAGGGATGGCATTAGCTTGATTTCGAATATATTCGGGCAAGGCTTTCTCCGGCTCAAAAGTTTTGGGAATACGCGGGTCCCATATGGAATACCACCGCTTATCCATATCATCCCCTCCTCTTTGGCCCTAGGCGTGTCTAACTTTTTTTCCTTGTTCAGAGTTCCCAAGGAAACTCAGGTAATGTAATGAATAGACTATATTCAATCCCATCCTTGACTCCTTTCCCATTACAGAATACTACTCGCCGTCGTGTCTTAGCCTCTTTTTGCTGTCCTATGGTGTCCTGATAGCCAACATGTGCACTTTTCAGGATTATAACCCATGCCAAGTGCAAAGTTCTGCATCCGTGGCTACACAGCCAGTCACACCTTTAGCATCCTGTTGGGCCAGAAAGATCGCACACTTAACCATTCTTGCCGGTGATTCCCATTGGGATTTGTCCGCATCTTTTAACCAGAACCTCATTCCGTCCGTATCCACGATCCCATTCGGTTTTAGGGCATTAACCGCAATATTATATTGGCCCACCTCAGCAGACAGACCCCAGGTGAAACGCTCCAACGCGGCTTTAGAAACGCCATAGGCCACGCCTGTGCCAACTTTACCTCCTCCTCTGGCTGTGGCTGCCGGCGAAGAGAGATTTATGATGCTGCCGCTTTTTTGCTCGATCATCCCTGGTAGCACCCCCTTGACGCACATAAAAGGGCCTGTAAGATTAACCCTCAAAACCAGTTCCCAGCGCTTAAGGGGTGTCTCTATCACCGGATAGTAGAAAGCAACGCCGGCATTATTGACCATAATGTCAATGTGCCCGAATTCACGCAATGCCGCTTGTATCATATCATTTACATCCCGTTCCTTAGTTACATCACACTTCACCGCCAACGTGGTAGCTCCCAGTGCTCGAATCTCTTCGGCGGTCTTAAATATGGTACCAGGCAGTCGATCATTCTCCACTTCGGTTCTTGCAGCAACGACAACATCAGCTCCTTCCTTTGCAAATCCGATAGCAATGGCTTTTCCCAAACCGCGGCTTGCGCCCGTTACTATAGCCACCTTCCCTTTAAGCATCATATCCCACTCCAAAATCAATAGGGTTGACTACTTAGAACTCTCTTTCCTAGCCTGACTTTCCTACTTATCGATACATCGATCAACACCTGCCGGCTTTAGCCTTTTTTACGATGTAATAACTACTTTAGCACCATAGCCCCCAGATCAAGACTTGGGATATTCTTCATTAACACCTCCAAATGGGGAAAAGGGTGTTCTCACTCCCATGACGATCACCACTTCTTTATTGGTCATTTATTCCTCTTGTTGCTTACTCTGATATCCTGACCACAATTACAATTCATACAAAGAATACCCGCTTTATCTTTCGGCTCCCTCCTTCCTACGGGTAGGTGAAGAAGCCCTGTTTTGACTTCTTCCCGAGATACCCTGCATGCACATATTTCTTGAGTAGATGATGGGGCCAGAATCTAGGTCCCAGGTCCTTTTTGAAAGCTTCAAGCTCTTCCAAAACCCTGTCCAGTCCATGATCATCAGCCCAATGCAGTGGACCTCCAACCCCCTTCTCATCAGAAGGGAAGCCGGTTCCCAATACCATGGCTCGATCAATATCTTCGGCCGTTGCTATCTTTTCCTGGAGACAACATATTGCCTCATTCACTTGCCTTAATATCAATCTCTCTGCTGAGAATTCAGTATTTCTTACTCCTGTCTCATTCTGGATCTTTCTAACAATGTCGATAAATTCGGCATCCACTTTTCCATTTACATAAATTCCTTTTCCTGATTTCAAACCCAGTCGTCCTGCCTTAAGCAATCTCTCGAAAAGCAAGGGTACGGGAAATCTTTCTCCATAGGCCTCATACATAATGGGAAAGGTATGAACTCCCACGTCAATCCCTACCATATCGTTTAAGGTGAGGGGTCCCATAGGGAACCCCATTTTTCTTACCGATTCGTCAATTTCTTGAGGCGACGCTGCCCCTTCCTGGGCAGCTAACATCGCCTCCCCCACATAAGGCAAAAAAATTCTATTCACCAAAAAACCTGGACAGTCGCGTACCTGTACGGGAGTCTTTTTTATCCTTTTTACGAAATCCATAGCTATGTCGACTGCCTCCTTAGATGTCTGAAGACCCGTAATGACCTCAACCAATCTCATCACGGGAACAGGATTGAAGAAATGGAGCCCCAAGAACCTCTTGGATCGAGAAATCTCGGCAGCCATTTGTGTGATGGAAAGCGTAGAGGTATTGGATGCAAAAATCGTCTCTGGAGGGCAGAGCGTATCCAGACTTTTAAAGAGGCTGATCTTTAGTTTCAGATCCTCAAATACCGCGTCGATCATCAATTCAGAATCTTTCAGGTTCTCAATATGAATCGTGGGCTTAATCCTTTGAAGAATATTCTCCTTTTCTTGGGAAGAAAACCTCCCCTTTTCAACCCCTCTTGAAAGATTTTTTTCTATCTTTTCAACCCCTCCTTTTACCAACGCCTCTGAAAGATCCAGGATCGCTACCTGAAACCCTGCTTGGGCTACTACCTGAGCGATGCCTCCGCCCATGGTTCCTGCTCCCAAAACTCCAACCTTATTGATCTCCATCTTCTGTCCTTTCTTAAATGAAAAAAAGATTTTACCTTCCAACCTTCCGCAGACAGCCCGGAGATTTAAAACTATTAGGGAATGTAAATTCCCGTCTACTTTTTCTTCTCTAAGAAGGCCTTTAATCTCTGAAGGGCTTCCGGGCTCCCGATCGTCAATGCTGAGAGGGCAGATTCAAAGGCCAGGGAATTATCTAAGGACATATCCATCCCTCGAAGAATAAGATCCATGGTCAACCGGATGGCTGTAGATCCATTTTTCAAAATAGATTCAGCCATTTCCTTAGCCTTGAGAATTAACTCGGCAGACGGAACTACCTGATTGACCAGACCAATACGAAAGGATTCTTGGGCATCAATCGGTTTGGCAGTGAGGATCATTTCAGCAGCCTTTCCTCTTCCCACCAGGCGTGCAAGCCGTTGGGTCCCGCCGTAACCTGGAATAATTCCTAAGCCCAGTTCCGGTAACCCGAGCTTGGCCTTCTCCGAAGCAATACGAAGGGTGCAAGCCATGGCCAGTTCCAAACCGCCACCCAGACAAAACCCATTAATTGCTGCAATCGAAGGCTTCCCCAGTCGCTCCAATTGATCGAGTACAGACTGGTGTTCCCTCGAGGTATCAAACCCCGATATGGAAGAATTCATGGCTGAAAGTTCGTTAATATCAGCCCCGGATACAAACGCTTTATCACCCGCGCCGGTGAGGATCACCGCTCCCACCTCTGAATCCTTTCTTATCTGGCTTATGACTTCACCTAACTCAGTGAGAAGTGCATGGTTCAGGGCATTATAAACTTCAGGTCGGTTCACAGTAACGAAACCGATCTGGGCCTCCTTTTTAAAAATGATGTTTTTCCAGTCCATAGAGCCTCCTCTTTCTATCCTACTTTGATGAGAACCGCATCCCCTTGGGAGAGACCTCCACAAATGGCAGCAACACCATAGCCTCCTCCCCGCCTGTTCAGTTCATACATCAGAGTCATAATGATCCTTGCTCCACTAGCCCCCACAGGATGGCCAATGGCAACAGCCCCTCCATTCACATTCAATCTCTCTCTGATTTTTTTAGTCTTGGTCTCATCTTCATCACCTAAGATCTTGCTACTCACAAGCGGAACCGCGGCAAAAGCCTCGTTGATTTCAAATAGATCGATTTCGTCAACTGTCAGGCCTACTTTGGAAAGAACCTTTTTAATCGCATAGCCAGGATTAACGGCTAACATGGTAGGCTCTGTGCACACACTTGCCGTGGCGAGGATCTTTGCCAAAGGCTTCAAATTGAATTCCCTTGCCTTCTCCCCTGACATAATCAAAAGGGCCGAAGCCCCTGTGTCGAGGCCCGGAGCATTTCCAGGAGTCACCGTCGGACTATCGTAAATCGTCCTGAGCTTAGCCAACTTCTCTAAGGTCGTTTCAGGCTTTGGGAAGGCATCTTCATTAAAGATCAAAGGAGGGCCTTTTCTCTGAGGGACTTCAACGGGTGTCAATTCCTCTCCGATCTTAAACTTTCCAGCCTTTTTACCTTCCTGATACCGCATCTGACTCCGATAAGCCCACTCATCCTGCTCCTCACGACCAATCCCATATTGTACGGCCACATCTCCTGCGTTTTTTGCCTCTGGTGGAAAATTCGGATGTCCGAGGGGAGAGACGGGATCTCTAAAAACAATCGGCCCCATCCTCTGACCCCACCGGAGCTCAGGTGGGGCAATCTGTGGAGAATGACTCATATTTTCTGCACCCACCGCCATCATAACATCCCCTTCCCCCGATCCGATCGTCCGAAAACCCAAAATAGCACTGGCCATAGATGAACAACAGGCCCTGTCAATCGTGAGGGAAACCTGCTCTGGCGGAAGCCCTGCAAGCAAAGCCGCCTGCCGGGCACAAACATTGTTGTAAAGAGCAGCTTCTACCATCATCGTCATCCCATAGAAAATCTCATCAATCTGATCCCCTTGCAAACCCGATCGCTTCACAATCTCCTTTATCACACAGGCACCAAGTTCAATACTCGGAACATCCCTCAGAGGACCACCAAAGGGACTAAAGGGTGTCCTCACCCCTTCAACAATTACAACATCTTTCAACATCTCTTTCCCCTCCATCTTTCGAACGAAATACCAAAAGCAAATTTTTCAGTAATTCCTAGCCGCCCAAAGGTCTGCGTGACCTCTGTCTCAGTCTCACTGTATTGGTTGATGCTCTACAGTATCTGGTTGTAATGTTTACTTTTCTCCCTGATTCCAAAATATTTGCATGTTGTATTGGGGCAGAAGTAGTTAGAAAAATCTATCATCTCAACCTACCTCCTCCCTTCAAAAGTTTTCTTGCTTCTATCTTGAAGGGAGTAGAATAGCACGTAAAAAGCAAAAATGATTAGATGACATTATCACATTTTCGAAGTCGCTCAAATTTCAACAAACTTTAGCGCACACTTCCTATTACTCTATCGAATCCTTGGTGGAAACTCGGGCAGGTCTTTAAAAAGAGGGTGCTCCGTACCATCCTTAATTCTTGCTGCATGTTTGGCCATCGCCTTATATCTCTCAAAATCTACCAGATTATAGACGGAGAGCCTCTGCGCCGCCAAAGAACCCTCCGCGTGAATTCTGAGAACCGATTCGTATGAAGAGGCGTAATCCCTAATAAGATTGATCAGCTTAATCCTATTCTCGGGGAGAATACCCTCTTTCCCTCCAAGGTATTTCTCCATCATCTTGTGCGTCTCTGGGTTTTGCCAATCTTTGTATGAGGGGATCGTCGCGACAATACCCCCGGCGATGTCCTGCACATACTTGGTTGCCTGATGGTAATTATCGGATCCATAAAGCTTGCTCATATTGGAGTAAATCGGATTAGGGATAACCAGCCCCGATTCGGGCTCTGTGATGCAGTGGTCACAGGCAGCCCTGCCCAAGGCCTCTGTGATTTGAGCGTACGTGGCCAGCCAGGTAAGCATTTCCCGAATTGCCGGGGCTCTTTCAAGGCCGTTGTACTCAGCCATCAAGGCTCCCATTCCGAGAAGCATGTCATTCTCTATGGCCTGGATCGCATCGGAACTGAGCCGATGAAAATCGGCAAACACATAGGCATAATGAGCGGCAAAAGCCCACTCTCGCTTCATAAACACCCTTTCATTCGGCACAAAAACATCATCGAAGATAACCATACTGTCGGCAAGGTATATACTGGCTGTAATCGGATGATCAAAGAAATTGCCCACGTCTTCCTCGGTGATATCGGGTCTTGCTGGTATTAACGTAATCCCTTTGGCACTGGGAGAGACAGCAAAGGCGACAGCATAGTCCTTATCTTCCTCATGCATGTTACGGGTAGGAAGAACAATGATTTCATCAACGACGGGTGCCAAGCTGATATGGGCTTTAGCCCCCCTCACCACTATGCCTTCATTTGTCTCATCAATGACTCTCACGTAATAGTCCTGATGGGGCCTTTGTTGGGCAGGGCGAAGGGTCCTGTTGCCTTTCACATCGGTCATGCCTGCAGCCACGGCACTGTCGTGTTGTAATAAGTGCTTGCGAAATTTTTCAACACGCTCTGTATAGTTGGTGCCGAACTGCCTGTCCATGCGCCTGGAAACAACGGTTAATGCATTTAATGCATCGATACCCGTGAATTTGGCACTTGGGGATTTGCCATAGCATATTCTGCTGCCGGTCTGAATAATCTCCCTGCGCCTCAGGAGATCCTCAACGGTCTTTGCTGGGTAAAAAAGAACGCTCTCCAATTCTCCTTTCTCGTTCTTCCGTGTCAGAAGGGACTGGTACTGAGGATCCTGCATGAGGACATAGTCCATGGCACACCAATCAGAGGCAATCCCTAGAATGGGGTCCTTGGTAACATCTGGGATTTTCTTTCCTCCCAAATAAACGACTCTACCGTCTCTCAATCCTTCGTAATATTGCTGCGGCGTTTTTATTGGCATGTGAAATCCTCCTTTCTATTTTATCAGGCCGTATCTTTTACAGACTTTCTAAATTTATAAACTATGCCAAGCACAGGTCTCTTCATCTGTTGCTAAGGATATCGCAAACATTATGTCAGTTGCTTCATATTATACGAACGTTTCAATTGCTAAATAAAAATAGGGGGTCAAACCTTAACAGGCTGTTGCCCAAAGGGAAATCCATTTGAGCGGTCATTAAAACGTTTTTGATAATAAATCTTGGCGAAGCGGAAGATAAGCGATTTCAACTGTTTG
>Ga0209636_10007722_pt1 | contig 10964 bp, 9 predicted proteins | sample DeeMarSWOR152_54_FD_187464 | JGI IMG/M metagenome (GOLD analysis project Ga0209636, IMG submission 187464) | Marine sediment microbial communities from White Oak River estuary, North Carolina - WOR-1-52-54 (SPAdes) (version 2) | ecosystem: Environmental > Aquatic > Marine > Intertidal zone >... | reverse complement strand
TTTCATCGTGGGCGACATAAACCATGACGGCCAAGTCAACCTTTACGACGCCACCATCGTTTTTGTGGCTTACGGCTCCAAACCGGGACAAGAAAACTGGAACCCACTTGCAGACGTAGCTGAACCCTATGGCCACATAAACCTTTACGACGCAGTAACAGTCTGCACCAACTACGGAAAAAAATGGTCAGACCAAAACTAAAGCGCACGCAATTAATAACATCGCCTCACAAGCGAAAACAAAGCTGAAGGATTCGCCACCAAAAAGGCTTTCACCTCTTTCGCAAAACCAGAACCACAGAAACACACTCCCTATCTTCACACGGCATCGCCGCAAACACCCCAAAACAAAAAGACTCCCCACCAATCAAAGGCTACCTTTTAGAAAAACATTACTATATGAAGGTATAGCTTCAGGATTTAGTCCGACATTCATCCGTTTCCCAGCGAATTAAACCCTGCAAAGACCCGTTTTCTTATGCTTTGCTTCCTTTGAAAATTGCTAGTCCAAGCGTTTAAGACTTTGATCTCAACGCCTATCTCGCTCAACTTTTGCAGTAAGAGATTCGTTTCACTCGATTTTGTTCTGATAGCTATAGGTCAAGAAACTTTCTCGCCTCCAAAAGCTCCAGTGATTTAGATTATATGTCTGTAGATCCATTTTACAAAGGTCTTATTCTAGCTCTCCGACGCTTGCAATTAAAACATTGTGGGTTAATTAACACCTTAGATGAAAAAACATAAGTCAAGTAGTTGATGACCCGAAGTTTTCTTCTTGACCTCATTTTTGCTTTTCTGTGTTTAACCAGAACTGTTGTCAACACTGCAAGGAATAGCATTATGAGAATGGTAGCCAATAGCAACCAATTGCCGCTGGAATCAGCTTTCCACACATTAGTATCTTCTATCCATATCATAATATTCACGATCGTATTAACAGAACCTTCTGAGACTGCTAGATAAGTAGATAGAGATCTACAAAGGATTCCAGTTTCTTGATCCCAGTAAAACTCAACCGTTTGTATCTGCTCTATTTCTGTATATATTACTTCAATAAATCCTTGATTTACTCTTCTTGATACATTAGCAACTTGATCAATGTATGTTTCTTGAACTGTAATGTTCTCCGCTTCAGATATCTGATCTCCCTTTCTAAGGTTCCCGGCAATTATCCAGTATCTTAAATCACTCGGATTACGAATGGAACTTGAGTAGGTGACAGTATTCAATGTACTGTTTTCGAAAAAGGTTTTTTCTGAGATCCTCACTCTATCATCTGACAGTATCTCCTCAGCCGTTACATTTATCCATTTTATCTTATTTACTTCTTCAACTCGCTGTCTCACCCATTCTTCTCCTTGAGTTGCATTTCCTTCAAAAGCTTGAATTTTGTACGTTGCCCAATTTCCCTGTTTGACGCTCACTTCACATTTTATTGGGAAAATTAGCAACGAGGCAACAAACACTGTAAGGAAGAATAATAAGCTCAGAAATTTAACCATGACACGAGGCATGTTTTAACCCTGCTTAGAAATGAGCGAAGGAGAATATAAAAATTAGCAGCTGCTAAAGAGATGAATTTAAGAGAAAGCAAATCGTAGGCTCCTTAGCTATCCGCCACAATAAAAGCAATTCAGACATCTTCTAGAAGAGAAGAATTGCAAAGAACTGAGTGGTCCGTTGATGTAATTTCTATTCTCTGTTTTATTCTCGCATTTCTCATCATCTAACATCTCTTCGTGCTCGTCGTGTAGATTTTGAAAATCTTGTCGCCCATATTGACAAAAAAGTACCCCCGATAATTAGAACCACGCCTAGGGGTAAAAAATTTCGATATGGGTAGCTCCTTTCCAAGATTTCCTTTTTGAGACCTAACTGCGGGGCATCTGGGTAAAGCCAAGAGGCTTCATTCGTGTCAACTTGTGCCGTGTAATTACCCTCGCTTTGAACAATTCCACCCACGAATGTTGGAGGTTCGTCTACATATAAAGCATTACTACTTGATTCAAGTATGTACTTGGTGAAAATCTGGTACTCGTGATAATACGTAAGTAAAAACACACTTGTTTCTCCAGTTGGATCACCAATCGTAACTGTAAAATTTACTTTGCCATCAGGAATAAATTCCGCTGTGGGAACCCCCAAATCTACGATCAGTTTTTCATTCACATAAAAGTATCCAGTTATATTCCACTGTTTTTCTTGAGGCTGTACCACCAACTCTTTTGATTTTTCTGTGGGAGAAGTGGAAATTGAAGAAACAAGGACTCCGGTGAAGACCAGAATAATTCCTAAAGCTAAAGGTGTTTTCCTCATAGGATCACTATTTCTTGGTCAGAATTTTAGTGAATAATTGAACAAGACCCTGCCGGCGCAGCATTATCCTGCTGAATGAATCTAAGTGTAAAGGTGGCACGCAACATAATGTTCATCTTTAATTTCGATTAGTTCTGGTATTTTAGCCCGGCATACTTCCATGGCTTCTGGACATCTAGTGTGGAATCTACAACCGGAGGGGGGACTAACTGGACTTGGGATCTCACCTTTAAGCGTTTTTTCACTGCGCTTTGCTGTGGGATCGGGTACAGGAACTGCTGAGATTAAAGCTTTTGTGTAAGGATGTAAAGGTTCATAGATAAGTTTCTCAGTAGGTGCCCTCTCCATCATTTTGCCTAGATACATTATTGCAATCTGGTCGCAAACGTGCCGAGCTAATGCCAGATCATGAGTGATGTAGAGGAATGCGGCTTGGTATTTTTTAACCATGGAAAAGATTAGATCCAAGATTTCCGCTCTGATAGAAACATCTAGCATGGAAACGGGTTCATCTGCGACCACGAATTTTGGGTTAAGTATAAAGGCCCTGGCTATTCCAACTCTTTGTCTTTGTCCACCGCTTAATTCATGTGGATATCGTAAAAGGAATTCCTCAGGAGGAGTCACCTCTACATCCTCAAGTATGGCTTTGACTTTTCTTTCTATTTCGAGCGGGTTACTTTTGACCTTCAGAACTCTCAAGGGTTCCGATACGATGGCGTTAATTGTCATCCTTGGGTTTAAGGATTCGTAGGGATCTTGGAAGATAATTTGTATTTCTTTCCGCAATTGTTTCATCTCACTTTGTTCAAGTTTTGTGATATCCTTACCTTCAAAGTATATTTCTCCCTCGGTGGGTTCAATTAGCCTAAGTAACGTTCTTCCAGTTGTTGTTTTTCCACTACCACTCTCACCAGCTAAGCCAAAAATTTCTCCTCTTCTTATTTCGAAGCTTATTCCATCTACCGCTCGGACAAATAGTTCTTCTCTTGAGGTCAGGGTTTTGAAGAACCCTAGTTTAACTGGAAACCATTTTTTTAGATTTTCTACTTTTATGACTATTTCTTCCATGATTAGGCCCCTATTTTTGTGCCCCAACTAGATGGCAAGCAACCATGTGGTCCATTTCTGTCTCTATTAATCTAGGTACTTCTTTTCTACATTTATCCATAGCAAATTTACATCTTGGATGAAATCTGCAGCCGTGTGGAGGGTTCAGAAGATCTGGCGGAGAGCCTGGTATTGACGCCATTTCACGTTTCGGAGCTTTAATGCTGGGAAACGCTTCTATTAGATCTCGTGTGTAGGGGTGTAGTGGCTCTTTGAATAGTTTAGTGATGTCACCATATTCAACAAGGTAACCTGCATACATGATGGCAAGTTTGTCACATGTTTCAGCGATCATAGAGAGGTCATGAGCTATCATAATTAGTGCCAAGTTAAGTTTATCTTTCAATCCATTTATTAACCTTAAGACCTGCGCTTGCACAATAACGTCGAGGGCGGTTCCAGGTTCATCCGCGATGACCAAGTCTGGATTGCAGGCTAAAGCCATAGCTATCAAGGCGCGTTGTCTCATTCCCCCGCTGAATTCGTGGGGATAGTTGTTCAGTCTAGAAGGCTCAATTCCGACTAATTCTAGGAGTTTTTTAGTTCTTTCTTTAGCTTCATCTTTGCTTACATTCCTTTCATGTGTTCGAATAGCTTCAACAATCTGATACCCAACCGTGTAAACAGGGTTAAGTGCGTTCATAGCTCCTTGAAATATCATTGAAATTCCTTTCCACCGAATGTTCTCTCTCATTTCTTTTTCGCTAAGGGCGAGGAGGTTTCCACCCTTAAAAAGAACCTTTCCATCAACTATTCTACCTCCTGGAGGGAGGATTCTCAAAAGGGATAGAGCGATGGTTGTTTTGCCGCAGCCTGATTCCCCAGCTAGTCCGAGCGCTTCCCCCTTTTTGACATTGAAACTAACGCTCTCAGCAGCCTTAACTGGGCCTCTTAGCGTAGAATAGTAAGTTGTTAAATTCTCGACATCTAGTAAAACCATTTTCGAACCACTTCATGGGCTTTGACTTTCAATATCGGTTTTGCTTTATTTAAGTTTTAGTTTATCAGGTTCTATGTTTTCGAAACGTTTAAGCCTTTGTAGTATTTTAAGTTTTTGGGAAAGAGAAATGGAAAAAAAATATGTGGGTAGTAATGTTGATTTGCACCTTTTAGTTGAGAATTTGATGACGTTCTTTAAAGATCTGGGCTTTGCGACGAGAAAAGAGGAAACAGATAAAGCGTATAAAATTGTTGCGACCCCTGGTCACGGCCATGATATACGTGAAAGCGTGAGGGTTTACACATTAGGCAAGCCAGACAATTTTTCAATAAAATTTGTTGCAGGCGCTCGATCTAGCGCGATGGTGAAATGGGGTAGTCTCACAACTTTGTTTGGTGGTGGGATTCTTCTATTAAGAGGGTTAAAATCTCAAGATGCATTAGAAAAATTGGAAAAGGATTTCTGGATGTTCGTAAATGAAGAGCTTGATCGTCTAGCTGGTTCTGCTAAAGCATTTCGGAACTAGCATATGTTTAATTTTCTGGGAAAAAATTAGTTGATTTGGCTGTCTACAACAGAGTTTTGTCTTTTCCCTTTAAGAACAGTTTATAGGATATATTTGATGGCTTCTTTCAATATTTTTTGGATTATAGGTTCAGTAACGTTCTTAAAGTACAACCAACAGCTGCGCCAAATAGGCACACAAGTGCGCCGAAGGGAAAGAGGATTCTGAACACATTTAGAATAGCCGCAAATAAACCGTATTCCCAGCCAAAGGGAGTTGACGATAGGAGTTGCTCAAACAATGACCAGTTCCAAAGATAATTGTAGGTGATTCCTATTGCAAGAGACAAAAAGATTGATCCTATGTAACTATAGATTAGTGGTTTTGGTTCAAACAGAAATATACCAATTAAGATGCTCACGACTAAGAGGAATAACAATTCTATCCATCCAAACATGGGACCACCAACATGCCAAAACAGTCTCTTCATATATCCAGGTCGGTTGAAAGAAAACCAGAGGGTTTCAATAATGGTGAGTGATATGGCGGTTGTCCACAAGCAAAACACAAGAATTGTCTTCTTGTGCAGGAGAACAATTTCCAAAGGATTTTTCATCATGTTCACTCTTCACGGTCTTAGTTAATTTAGACGAAATATAGATTTAAGGTTTAACCTAAGACAAGTTAACTCCGCCAAAGATGATTTCAACGTTCTTTGTTTCTGTTTTCAGCAGGACTTAAGAAAATAAAAAGGAAATGAGCGTTATCTCTTCCTTCGCAGTAGGAAATAGGCTACTCCAGCGATCACAATTATCGCTATTACTGTGATGCCTACATACAAAATGATGGGGAGTTCCTGAACAGGTTGTTCCTCTGCGCTGACATTAACGCGTGTTTTGTAATTGAAGGTACCATGTCTTAGGCTGTTGTATGTCAATTCGAAGTTATCTTTCACCGTCAACTCTACGACCCATATGCCGGATGGAAAAGCATAGTCAACCACTTCACCGTATTTTGTGTCTACTACAGTAAGATTTGCGTCTCTTATTTCCCACTTATATTCGGTGATTTGCGCCCCTTCTGTACAATGATAGCTAAGGGATGCGTTCAATTTTATGGTTTCGTCCGGTGTCACTTTGTACTCAGGATTAGCTCCTATTGATGCTGGAGGCACTTTTTTCCAACATGGCGAAACATCGATTTGCAACGCTGGAGGAAGAATTATCGACACGTTCTGTTCCATCTTGTTATTATCTGTGTCTACTTCTCCTTCTACCGTTGATGCATTAGCGATAAATGTGTATTCTCCTTGTAAGCGTCCTTGTGATTTCCAAGTTACCATTGTTGTCCAAGTGTGTCCTCCGGCTAAACTAACCGTCCACTGTTTTAATGCAACAATTCCATTGTTTGGTTCTTCATAGCTTACTGTGACGTTGAAAGTTGCTGTGCACTCAGTTCCATTGTACCATATGTTAATGTCAAGACTAGCCGTCTCGTTTCTTATTAAAGGTGGAGGTCCATATTCCGACTTAACTTGTAGTTTAGTAACCACTATATCACTAAATTTATCCTTAGTGATGAATACCACATTGCTTAGCATAGCGTTGTTTTTGATGTTTTCTTCTTCAAGAAGTTTAGTCACATTTACCATTATGTAGTGGCGAGATCTGTTTTGTCCACCAAGAATGCCCGTTGTGTTCCATTCTAAGGACCACTCATATTTGTCTCCAGCTTCTAACTCAGTCAAATATAAGTCGTCAATTAGCGCCCAGTCGCCTGTAGTAGAAAAATTAGCTTTAACAACAGCTGATTGATTGTAGTAGGCGCTCACTGTGAAATTCTCTGAGAATGGACCATTGTTCGCAACGGTAACGTCTATTGTAACGTTACAGCCTTCACCTGCAGGTGAAGTGGCCGACGCCTTTTCAACCATCAGATCACGTTCCGCTGACGAGCTGAAAACGCCTGACAAAATGTCAAGATACTCATATCGGGCGGTTTGGGGGTTCCATCCTATTCGGCCTCCAGGATTAGTATGTTCGGTGCCTGCACTAGCAAGGTCCACTTTTTTTAACTCCAGTTTGCAGGCGCCTTCTGTTTTCACCTTGAAAGTCATGTTGAAAAACGTTGCGTTAGTATAAGGCAGTTGGCAGTTGAATGGGTCCGCTGGGGCTCGGGAGAAAGCTTCACACCAATACAAGGTGCCTGGCTCCGCCCCGGACACACCTTCCTCGTTAACGATATCTAATGTGCTCCCCTCGTCTAAGGGCTCGTGTAGAACACCGTCTGGGTATTCTTCCACTGGGATCTTCAACGTATGATTAACATACTCCAGAATACTGGGGTCCCAGCTGAATTGAAGACCGAAGCTGTAAAGGTTTCCCAAAGGAATGTATAGGAGGCCCCGTCGAGCATCGTTGTCAGTTAGATTGTGCACTTTGACTTGAATTGTGAATGTTTCACCGACTTCTGCAACAACCCTCTGAGGATCTACAAACACTGTTGGATATTCGCTGGAGAATTCGCCGTGTGCCAATGGTATTTTTACTGAAAACTCTAAAATTGCTAAGAAAATCGAGGAAAAATATACCAAGGATACAATTGAAGCTGCAATTGTTTTTTTCGCCAATTTTTTTGGCCTCACTTAATGTTTGGTCTATATTTACTTACGGAGTCGCTTTTAAGGTTTTGGCTTAGAAGTTTGAAAGTTGACGTCTAGGAGATAACTTTTTAGCTCGGTAGGTTGGACTCAAGGCGAAGGTGCATAGAGCTTAATCTTGTCTAATCGGTGGTTATAAGACGTTTTCTCTTCCATTGGCCTGCAATCTCTTTGAAAGGTTTTACTGGGGTTTTCTTCCTTTGTATCTAGTTTTTAAGTTATTCTGTTCAATCGCTTATTAACAAATGTTGTCTTGCATTTAATTTCGATTTGGATGGCAAGAATGGAAGATGATGTTTAGCGTCTCCTTCTGAGCTTTGGATTAAGTATCTCGTCAAGGGCAAATCCGATTAGAATGAAAGACATAGCTAACAACGTAATGGCTACACCTGGAGGTATAACCCAGAACCAATATTCGGTTATCCCTGAAAGAACATGCGCAAGGTTGAATTCGTAAAGAACACGACCCCAAGATACAACAGTAGGGTCGAAGAGTCCTAGCCAGCTTAGAGATGCTTCATACACAATGGCGCCTGGAACGGATGTTGCAAGTGTAATGTAAACTAGTGCAAACACGTTAGGCAGGATGTGTTTGTTCACAATGTAAAGTGTTCCAGCTCCAGAAGCTTTTGCAGATTCAATGAACGTCCTCTCTCGTAAGCTTAGAGTCATGGATCTTGTTTGGCGTGCGAACCCCATCCAACCCATGAAAGATATAATAAGGATGAGATTCCAGATGGACGGACTGAGTACCATAGCTAACACTATTAGGAGTGGTAATGAAGGGATTACTAGAAGTACATCAGCAATTCTCATTACAGCTTGGTCCACAAATCCTCCTGCAAACCCCGAAATTAGGCCTAGGAACAAACCTAGAAACGTTGATATTATGGCTGAAAGGAGACCTATTAAAAGAGAGATTCTTGTCCCATATACAAGAGTTGAGAAAAGATCGCGTGGGTGACCTCCCGTTGCTCCTACTCCCCTATCTGTTCCAAGGAAGCCGTAACAGTTGCCGTAAATTATGACATCTAAATTGTCTAGATAAACCGTTACGTTTTCATTTTCCAAAAAACGACCGTCGATTTGCACCTCTACTATATAAGTATAGTTACCTTTGGCTGCGAACATTTCGCGTAGATCTTCACTTTCCTTGATTTTTACGTAACTGTGTGCTAAATGAGAAGCCCAAGATTCCGCTTCTGGTGCAAAGCTTTTTAACGTGTAGCTTTCTTGGTCTCGTTTCAACAGTAGGTTTATTCTAACAGGGAAGGTATCATTTGTTTGTGGGGCTTCTGTAAAGATAGAATAATGCATCCAGAATTCTTTCGGAGGCGCGTTGTAGGAGTATTGGAAATCTTTGGATATTTTTGCGGTTGCTTGGGTGGAACCATCCGAAGCTTGGTAGGAGACTTCGATACATCCATCCTTTTTGTAACCATCGTCAAGGTTATCTTTCACTTGGCAATTGAAGCTTTCGTTTCTCCATTCCTTGAAAGCTTCAGGTGAAGAGAACTCGTGATCGTTCACAACGTAGACGTTCTCCGCAAGGTTTTCTCCACCAGGTAGGTATCTTTGCCAAGACGGTACACATAGTCTCACTGCTATTTTTGGATTCTTACCCGCAGGGTAGCATCCTTCAATTTTAGGTTCGTATGCGTCCAGTGGCGCAATAAGAGGAGCAAGTAACGCTATCATGACGAAAAAGGTGAGTATACCAACGCCTATCATTCCTCTTTTTGATTGGTTGAACTGATCCCAGAAGCTTTTGAAACGTTGAAGCGTAAAAGTGAAGACTTGCTTACGTGTTGCCATCTTTTCACCCATATCTTATTCTTGGATCTATCACTCCATAAAGGAGGTCTGCTAAAAAGTTAGCTACGAGTACGCAGAGTGCAACCAAGTAGAAGATAGCCTGCATCACAGGTAAATCCTTATTTGAGATCGCATGCCAGATCCATGCCCCCATTCCTTCGTAGTTGAAAACAGTTTCGGTAATTATTGCTCCTGTGATGACAAATCCGAATGATATGGCGATACTTGTGATTAGGGGTAACGATGCATTTTTCAAAACATGTTTCAACAGTACAGTTCTCTCGTTTAATCCTTTTGCTCTAGCTGTTATCACATAATCTTCTGTTATGCATTCCAAGACACATGATCTTGCTAGGAGAATCCAACCGCCGACTGTGAACAGAACTAGTGTGATCAACGGAAGAGCCATGTGATATAAGCGCCCACTAAGGTATACTAATGGATTCGTAGGCCAGTTTCCAGCACCAGCCCACGATTTTGGCCAAGCTCCATCTGTTGGAAACCAGCGTAATTGAATTGAAAAGAACATTAGAAGGATCCATCCAAGCCAAAAAATGGGCACAGAATACGTGATTAACGAGCCTGTTACTAATGTTGTGTCTGTGGTTGAGCCTCTTTTGACTGCTGCCACAACACCGAGTAGGATTCCCAATATGATTGATATTATTGTAGAACCACCGATCAACTGCAGAGTTAACGATAATTTTCCAGATGCTACCTGAACGACTGGCGCACGCTCCATTGTAGAGATCCCAAAATCAAATGTGAACATATTTACGATGTAGCTGATATATCTTTCATGTAGGGGTTTATCAAGCCCGTAGTATCTGCGCAATGATTCCCATCTCTCCGCGCTCATCTTTGCTTTTGCTGATCCAATGTACTGCATCAATGGGTTGCCGGGCATAAGGTTAAACAAGAAAAAATTTATTGTTATCACCAAGTATAGAATTATCAGAGTATAAACAATTCTCTTCGCTATATAAGCCTTCAAGCCCATTGGAGGCACCAGTTAAGTTACAGAACAAGCATATATTTAAGTTTTGAGTGCCAAGTAAATTTCGCAAGAAACAAAAAAAAGGGGTGTTGTTTAGGAGATTTTTGGTTCTATGGTGGGTGTCCGAATGTTAAGCCGTAGTGTGGTCCGTGGACGCTGACTGCGTCGTACAGGTCGATTTTGCCTCCTCTACAGGCAATATCTGATCCTGGGAACCAGAGATCGTCGGGTGTCCAATCCCCTGTGGCTCCGTAGGGCACGTTTACCATGGTCGCATCGTACAAGTCGATCTTGTAAAATCCTCTTCTAGGTCCGTTTGGTTCGTCGGGTGCTGGTCTGGTGCCGTCTCTTGCACCCCAATACCATACATAGTCGATTTCACCGAGCAGTGGAGTTTCCATGAAGTAAAGCGTGTTTGCCTTGCACCTGAACCAGCCGCCTGCTTCCTTCTTGATGTCGGTTACGTAGTATTGGCCGCAGCCGATCATTGTTTCCTGCCAAGTTAAGCCGCCCATGTACGTTCCGGCGGAGTCTCCTGCAGCCCAGTAGGACACTTCCACCACCGTTCCAGGAGCCAGCGTTTCGTCGATGTAAATCCAAGGTCGACCCATTGCACCCATGG
>Ga0209636_10007721_pt1 | contig 10965 bp, 10 predicted proteins | sample DeeMarSWOR152_54_FD_187464 | JGI IMG/M metagenome (GOLD analysis project Ga0209636, IMG submission 187464) | Marine sediment microbial communities from White Oak River estuary, North Carolina - WOR-1-52-54 (SPAdes) (version 2) | ecosystem: Environmental > Aquatic > Marine > Intertidal zone >... | reverse complement strand
ATTGAGCGGAGCAGACACCACTCCCTGAATTTCCCTCTTCATGGCCAGCTCAAAGGCCTTCTGCAGACATAGGGCTGCTCCTCTACCCATTGCGGGATCAACCTTGCCCCAAGATACGCTATCGATCTGAAGGCCTTCCGGCGAGAGAACAGCAACCTTCCGAGGGGAGAAACTGGCTTCAGACAGGCTTCTTATCTCCTCGAAGCGCAGCTTTGCCCCAACGACTCTGCAGATGTTGCTCATTACTTTAAGGTCGCCTATGACAACAGGAGAACAGTCCTGCCAGACAGTCTCTTCTGACAGTGTCTTGACTATAATTTCTGGTCCTATACCCGCCGCGTCACCCATGGTGATAGCTATGACCGGCTCAATCATCTGATCATCCCTCATGGCATCAACTAGGAATCACCGTGTGACATCTTGGCCAATCGACGCCTGGCTAATGATTTCCCACGGGGAAGACGGTGTATCGATGTCAATCCTATCACGTGGTTCCTCTTCACGGAGACGTCATCGAGTCTGTCGATGTGGTATTTAAGCACATAACGGGTCCAAGCTAACTGATGGTCTCACGAGAAGAGTCAACAAGCGAACAAGCATTCGACCAATATATATGCGCAACCTACAATAGAGACAGCGAGTGAGCTGAGTATGCCGCTTTCGGAGGCTGAAACGTATTATCCGCGTCCCGAATCAGAAGGGGGATGGCGCTGGCTCAAACGAGCAGAAGTCCTTTCCCTCGGAGGGATGGATCCTGAGAGACTCGACTTGGTCCGGCAACTACAGGAGTTTCTCTACGGCGGGGATTCGTGGTCGATAGTCATCATACGCCAAGGATATCTGGTTTCTGAGTTCTATACGTTCAACGTATTGGTTCCCACCCGTTTTGATATCTGGTCTGGGACGAAGTCCTTCACGGGGACAGCGTTTGGCCTTCTCCTAGAGGAGAGCCGACAGAACAAGCTTCCACACGGTCAAGAAATCGATCTGGACAGTAAAGCATATTCCTGCTTTCCCGAGGGCAATCCAACGTCTGATCCTCGTAAAGAGCGGATTACTGTACGGCATCTACTCACGATGACATCCGGCATCCCAGGAGAGAAAATGGGCATACTTGGCATACCAACAGCGACTGATCGTGGCCCGTTTGAACATGCGCTTGGGCGATGTCCGAACAGATATGGTAGATGGGTTGATAAGCTCTCTGCTGAGCCTGGCACCAGCTGGGACTACAGCGACCCAGCCTTCGCACATCTTTCTTTGATCTTCTCAAATGTCATGGGCTTGGAAATGAGCGAGTATCTCAAGGAAAAAGTCTTCGACCCTATCGGCATAGAGAATCTCAGCTGGGATGTACAGGGGGGAAGTGGGTTCATCGGACCTCACACTAACGCTCACACCGGGATTCACATATCAGCCAGAGAGTTGGCGCGCTTTGGTTACCTCATGCTGCATAAGGGGGTGTGGAAAGGAAAACAACTTATCCCCGGATGGTGGATAGACTTGGCCACTAAAACATCACAAGACCTGAACCCTAGCTACGGCTACACATGGTGGGTAAACACAAATGGCACCTCCTGGCCAAACATTCCCAGAGACGCTTTTGCCCTTTCAGGTTACCGATCAAATAGATGCTACATCATTCCTTCCCTTGACCTCGTAGCTGCACGCGTCGGTTCAGGTCCGGCAAGCTGGGATGAACAGGAAATGATCGAAGGAATCGTCGCCGCGACCATGAAAAAGAGATGATTGAAGAAAGTCTAGGTCGATCGATCCTGTGGCAAATCGAGGCATGCCTGAGTTTATGTCCGGAGTCGGCCTCTATCTGACAATTTTCGCCGTTGCTCCAATTACCGATCGAACCGCATAGAGGCTGCTTATGAAATTCGAGGACAAGGTAGGTCTGTGCAACCTCATGTATAACGGAAGATCGATCGACAACTAGCTGGCCGTCTTGCAGGGAAGTTCGATTCTCAGCTCTTCAGCTAAGCTTGCGATCAGATACTTAAGATCGTTCTTTCTGCGATCAGCAGCCTTACATAACGCGTCTAGGAGCTCTTCGTCCCACACGATCTCCTTGTCTGTCATGTTTAATACTAAGGCAGATCCGTAGAAGAGCATTGTGAAGTTTGGATTCTGAACCAGGTTCAGAAAAACAGCTGTTCATTGCGCTAGGGTCATGGGAAGCCTCTACACGTTTCAGAAAGTAGACCGGCGCGGAGAATCGGCGCACATTTCTGAACATATCGATCGATCTGCCCTTATAAGTTGGCTAATTCATTGTATGGTTGGTGTGGGAAGCAAGGAGTTCACATTGTATTAGGTGGGTAACATGAGTCCAGCATTGGAAGAACGCCCTTTTGGTAAGACTGGCGAGCGCGTGACGGTTTTGGGTCTAGGCGGAGGCTACCTCGACAAGTACTCCCTTGCCGATGGCGTGGCCACAGTGCGTCGAGCTTTGGAGGCGGGCATCAACTATTTCGACACTTCTCCGTCCTATGGACGAGGTGCTTCGCAAGTGATTCTGGGTAAAGCGCTCGAGGGGTACAAAGAGCCTTACATGCTGGCAACCAAACTTGGCTACCTCGGCACACCATCAGCTTTCAGGTCACCCGATGCTCTTCGTGCCCAGCTTTGGGAGAACCTACGGGCACTGCGCAGGAGTAAGGTAGACGTGTTGCAAGTGCATGAGGCTGATTGGCACTGCTGGTGGTCGGACGAGGCTCAACACGAAGAACTCGTCCGCCCCAATTACAGCTACGATTTCGATGACGCAGCAATCTTGGAGGTTCTGCGGGAGGCCAAGGCACAAGGACTCTGTCGCTTCATCGGCATCACCGGCAATAACGCTGAGGAGCTTTCCACCGTCCTACGCTGCGTCGATGTGGACTCTTGTCTGGTGGCCTATAACCATAATCTGCTCTTTCGTCGTGCCCAACAGACTGTGCTTCCCTTGGCACAGAAGAAAGGTGTCGCCTATGTTGCGGCCGGGATTCTCTTCGGAGGAAGCTTCACTAGAGTGCACCCGGAGTGGCTCGTAGCGCCACCCTTGTGGGTTGCGCCCGAGGTAAGAGGTCGTCTGGCAAGGCTGTATGGCTTGCAGAAGGCATCGGGCCTTTCCTTGGTGAACATGTCTGTGCGTTACCTGGTAGGAGACTCAGCCATCAGCACGATCCTAGTGGGGGCCGCGAGTCCAGTGGAGCTGGAGGAGTGCGTGGCTGCCGCGCAGCAGGGCCCATTGCCACCCGACCTACATCAATCCATCGAAGAACTAGGGGTAGAACTGGAACTACAGGATTTCCTGTAGAAGAAGTAGATCGATTCTAGCCAATGCTTGTGCTGACCAAGCTTTGAACGTTCTCGGGGGTTTCCTTGTTGAAGTCGAGAACTTCCTTTCCATATTTGCCCAGAGTGTTCTCAACTACGAGATAGTCCATTCCCGGAATCACTACATCGTCCCAGTAATCGGCGATGCCTCTTATGGCGACATCCAGCATCGTGACAATCTGAGGGGGAAGCAGCTCATAGGAGTCCAAGGTGATTGCACCGTAGAACTCTTGGCATTCGGTATATCCTGCATTGTGGGTTCCTGTGTATGGTTTCAGCTTTGACAGATCGTTGATATGCAGACCGAAACGGCTGTTGACATCCGATGTCTTCGACTTGAAGTATTCCACCAAGGCGACTTCTACCTCCCTAGCTGGAAGGCTTTCTTTTGCAGCCTTGCAGTATGCCTTGAATCCCACGTTGTACGCTTGCTCTATGAAATCAAACCAGTATTCCTGTTCTGGGGTCAGGTCTGAGGCATCATCTACTGCCACGACGGACCTTCTAAGGCAAGAGGTCAAGCCGTCACGCTTTGGGGCTACACCCAAGTGAACATAGTCTCCTTCATGGATTCTGCGGTTCAAAGCTTTGCCGATTAGTGTTCTGTTCGCATCGTTTGCACCAACTATTATGTCAAATCCGTTTTGTTCGGCGCCGAGTTCTTTCCCTATGAAGTAGCCCCACGCCGAGATCTGAGTCTCCAACATGCCCGGCTTTAGGACCGCTAGCATTCCTTTCAGCATAGCATTTGCGATCTTGCTTGCGTCGCGAATGAGTCTCATCTCCTCATCTGATTTCTCATACTTGATCCTGAAGTACAGTTCTTGCGCGTCCATCAGTTTCTTGGACCCAACCATTCTGCTTAGGTATTCAGTTAGGCTTGCCGGGACTATTTGTCGGGGGGTCAGCAATCCAATGTTTCTCACTTCTCTTCCGTCATTTGCTTCTCTGAGGACATCCCCCAGTTCTTCAGCCTCTATTGGATAGTTCTCGTCCGCTAACTTCAGCAACTCAACCTTGTGAACCTTGGATTCGGATCGCGCAGCAAGTTGCTCTGCAACGTATCCTCCTTCTAAGCCAGCGACTATATGAAACCCAGTTCTCCCAACAACTCCTGCCACTTGTTCTATTGTGATGTTCGTATTTCCCCCTAGATAGGGAACATCTCCGCAGTAGTGCTCGTCAGAAAAGACGAAGCCGATGTCTAGGCCTTTCTCTTCCAGAGCAGCGTATGTTGCTTTCTGCCGTCTCCTAAACTCAGAAGTCGGAACGCAGAGACCCTTGTCAATGGGTTCACAGGTCTCTAGAACACTACGGACCCTTTCAAACTCGTCCCTCAACTCTCTCTTCCTTTCGGCACCAATCCCTCTCAATTCATGTTCCCCCCCACGACACCCTGCGATCTCTTGACCCAATCGATCGATCTGTGTCAGCACATTTCAGTGCACAGATTTCGGAAACCATCTCTAGCCACACTCTAACAAGCTTTGACTTTCTGGACAGCTTCTTTCACTCCTGCAATAAGCTTCTCCATCAAGATATCGATCTCTTCCCTAGTTATGGTTAAGGGAGGAGCTAGAGCGATCCAATCTGGGGCGTAGCGTATGAGAAGCTTATGGTTGTGAATGCAATTCTTGCCAACCTGCACCCCAAACCTCACATCCTTGGGAAAAGGCTCCATCGTTCTATCGTCTTTCACGAATTCTACACCCAACATCAACCCTTTCCCCCTTACTTCGCCGACTATCCCAAGCTCTTTGAGTTCTTCAAGGCGCTTCATCAGATATGCTCCCATCTCTCTAGCGCGCCCGGGCAGATCATGGTCAATGAGCTCCCTCAGAGCTGCTACTCCAGCTGCACTCGCTACAGGATTCCCACCATAAGTATGGCCATGAGCGAATTCGACAGATTCATCCTCTTCTCCGAGGAAAGCATCAGCTATGTCATCTCGGAAGGCAATTCCCGCCAATGGAGCGTAACCGCTTGATATACCCTTTCCCATGCAAATTATGTCTGGAATGGCCTTGAAAGTCTGCGCTCCCCACATGTTTCCCGTGCGGCCGAAGCCAGTTATCACTTCGTCGTAGATCAGTATCACATTGTACTTGCTACATACTTCACGTATGATTGGGAAGTATTCATGAGGAGGAGTTATGTTGCCTGTGGAGAGCTGGATCGGCTCTGAGATGAACGCTGCTACTGTACTAGGTCCTTCAGATTGGATTACATACTCCAACATCCTTGCGCACAGCACATCACATTCTGGATACGTCCGTTCATATGGACATCTGAGACAATATGGAGGCGGAACATGCAGGAACCCTGCACACAATGGCTCAAACATCCACTTTCTACTAGCAATGCCCGTCGCACTCAAGGATCCCAGCGTTACCCCGTGAAAATTAAGGTAACGAGATATTATCTTAAACTTGTACGGATTTCCTGTCTGTTTGAAGTATTGCCTAGCGAGCTTCATCGCGGTTTCTGTGGCTTCTGATCCGCCGGTCAACAGCTTTACGGTTTTCAGATTTTCTGGGGTGATCTCTGTAAGGAGATGTGCCAACTCAACCGCTCGAGGATTGGTCGAATATATTGGAGAAGTAAAACAGAGTTTGTCCAATTGCTCTTTCATTGCATTTATGACACGTTTGTTCCCATGTCCAATGTTTACAACCCAAACGCCTGAGATCCCGTCCAGATATTTCTCACCCTTTACATCCCAGATCCAGACGCCTTCACCCCTATTGAAGATCAATGGCTTCCTCAAGAACTCCTTCATCTGGACAAAATCCAGGAACATATGCTTCAGATAATCGCTTGACAAATACTTACTCTCATCAACTGTCTCGTTTGATCTCACTTCGGGCAATTCCTTTCATCATCCTCTTTCCTTTAGAATTGTATGCCAAGTCCTACAATATGCTTTTGGTGAGATTCGTAATAGGATTTACATCGTTCAGCATGGCATGCAAATGTAGTTTCCTATGATCATACTACCTCCGTTTCCATTGGGGCGGATGCCTGTGGGAGGATGGAATGGAGCTCGTCCAGGATATCGATCGATTCCCCTGAATGTTCTTCAGACGGACATCCAATCCAACAGCAATCTCGCTCACAACACACACTTCCAACTGTCATTGCGTGTAGTAAGGAAAATCACGCATACCTTGGTTCTTGTGCAACAGCACTATTGTAGACAGCGCTGAAGCAGATAGTCGAACGTCCCGATCGATCCTTAATCTACATGGAACTGTCTCTGCTCACAATTACTCCGATCGTGCTGTCCGGAAACTTGTATCCTTCGTCTCGCCGTTCATGCGCGTGCCAGTTTGACAGCTGATTCCACAATTAGCTGGACCGCCTCAGGAGCAACCTTGCTTGAGGGAAGGTTTGTCCCGTAGGTGAGTCCTAGAAGATTGTCGTGCCAAAGTAGACCTGCTTCTTGAGTTGCCTCTAACGTCGGCAGATAGCCTACGTAGTCGTTGGCGTAGCCGAAGATAAAGGCGTTCTCGTAGTCGCTTCTCTCCTTGATCTCAAGCCCGAGTTCGACAAACAGCTCTCCGGGAATACAGACTGCACAAGCATCGTCTATGGTCAAGACTTTCACCTCGGTTTCAATCTTCCTTATACCACTTCGAGCCATTTCTAAGACCATTTGAGAAAACCTAAGTTCGTATTCAAGAGGATTCCTGTAGAATATGTTGGAGAGATTATCGGCCTCATCCCAAACCTCTTTCACAATTTTGTGATGAGGAAGCTTTCTCCGTGCTTCTTTTACCATAAGCTCAAGCTCATCAACGCTAGGCGTCTCTCTCATGGGTAGCGTAAGGGTTTTTGTACCTACACCAAGCTTTCCGTCTGGGAAGGTCTCTAAGCTCTCAGCAACCTTGAGTGCCTCAGATCCAAGAATCGTGCCAAGCCTCTTCGATTCAGCAAACGTGTGCTTATGTTTCGGTGAGTATGCTGGATCACCCCAGTAGAAATCCCAAGGATTCACATTTCCACAGGCGCCTTGAGTAAATAAGGAAACGCATCCTCCTCCCAGAACATTTTCAACAAGGCTCGTCGCGAAACTCGGATAGCCAGCTGTGATCATCAAGTTGTGACCCGCCACGACAGCTGGGTGGCAGGTGAAGTTGATCAGAATTGCTAATGGGTTTCCCGCCTTGTCTTCAACCCTTATCACGCCTACTTCAGGATCCACGGGTCCATCCCTATACCTTCGATTTATACTCACGCCTTCGAGATGGCCCTTAGATGCCCCTATGCGCGCCTCCCTAGCGTTTCTGATGGCGGCAGATATGGCACCCGCAATCTTCTCCTCCAGAACCTTTGTCCACGCTTCATCTCTACGCTGGTAGGTCCTTCCAATGGAAGTGGTGGGGCCATTATGATTGTGGGTCGCCGTCATGATGATGTTCTCTCCTCTCACCCTCTCATCGGCTCCAACGCTTTCCCTGACCTTTTTCACAATATCCTTTGGGAAACCAACTAGGTCTGCTGAAACAACAGCTACCGCTATTTCACCATCATCAAGAACCAACACTTTGGCATACAGTTCATCATGGATACCGGTGGATTTCTTTGTCCTTAATGTGTAGCCGTAGGGGCGAGTCCCAATAGGTGGCGTGATGTTGACCTTCGCCGTCCCCACCTTCAACTCATCCAACTCCTTCTGTCCGTTTTTTCACTATCAATCGACCGATCACAAGACTGCTGTATCATCATATTTGACTTTCGTCGCTTCACACATCTGGAACGTTGCTCATAATGGTAGATCTATTCGTTCCTTTTCATCGATCGATCGATCGATTTCTCTCCATATCACACAAAACAGAATCAATGAGTTGAATTGTGGATCACTTGCTTGCCACACGTCTCCACACAAACCGGTTGGGTACTAAGAAGATTGTTGTCTCTCCGACTATGGAAAATCCAAAGCGTTCATAGAGATGAACGTTTCTGATGCTATCTATCTCCAGATGTGCTGCTTGCTCGAGTTCGTCAACATATTCACAAAAACGGCCTAGTAATAAGCTTCCAACACCTTGTCCCTGCCTTTCTGGCAAGACACCTATCGTGTTCAGATGCAGGTGAGGTTTATTTGGATCATGCGTTCCCCAGATTGATAACCACTTACGTAACCGAAGCGGTTTGCCGCGAAGCACTATCGATCGATATCTCCTTCTCAGTTTCTATCCTGGGTATCAACTTAAGCGTTTTACGGCGGTGTCTGAGCTCCAGTATAGGATCGATCTTATCGTAGCAGGAGCTATCTACAAACTAGCCCGAAGACGAACCTAATCGAGTCTCTGACTCCATTTGCTTAGGAAATTCTCTGCTTCCTTTCTCAAAGTTCTTCTTGGACTATCCATTTGTCTCTTAACAAAAGAGAGTACTTTCTCCTTATCATGGATTTTCTCAAAAAACAAGCTGAAAGACTCTATGGCTTTTTCTGCTATCACTCTCTTGCATTCCTCAGTTAGATGGGGAGTTGTGGAAATGTTTTCAACCTTTAGAAGCTCATCGGTTATCTTCTGGATGAGATAGGGTTTCGCTAATGCGATCTTGCCAGAATGACCGACAACATTAGCTACGGTAACCATGTATTCATCATTCAAGAAGCTGTAGTACTTGTCAAATATGGCATCAAACTTCGCATCCTTGTCAACCCTAGTGAGATTGGCAATGATACCCATAGTATTCCAGGTGAGGATTCTGTACTTGCTGTCAAGGAGCTCTATGAATGAATCCATGTGCTGATAGAGCTCTTCTGGATACTCTTCGCTTAGATCCATCAACACCTTGGCACAACCGTACCTGATCGCTGCCTTTGATGAAGTGACCCCATTGAGTATTTTGGGAAGCAGATCGAAGTCTTGCTTCACCCTCAGAAGAAGTTCCTCTCTTGTCATTGATTTGTCAACAAGCCTTTGTAGCAAATCGTTTTCCATGGCCTGAATACCTCCATTTCTTTTCACATTGCTTTTCTCATTCCTAAGCAGCTGGGAGCTATCGATCAATAGGGAGATCGAGTATTTCGTAGGTTTTTCTGAATTTTGGGCTATTGGTCGATAACAGAATCGTGTTCCTACTATCCCTCTTCTTCTGGTTTCGAGTCACGAAACATTCTCTGAGAAGATTTTCTTTGCTTTTTCTGTATATTCGATGACGCCTAATTGTTTTAGTGTATGCAACATGTCACTGACTTCCCATCCTTCTACAACCTTGCCATCCACTCTACGGAGAATAACAACCATCTCACCTTTTATTCCCTTTCTAGTCGGGGCTAACCCACGATATTCGCCTTTGTGTGTTCCAGTAACTGTGTCACGAATCCATACTTTATCACCCTCAGCTATGATGTCCTCAAGGGTTTCATGGTAATCTGGAAAACCATTGAAGATCATAGTCAATAATTGTTTGTAACTTCCTAGACCCCGCAACTGATGGCGATGGTCAAAGTAATCGATTGCCATCAACTCATCTAGTAAGGACAGGTCATGTTTATTGAAGGCTTCAACCAAACGGCGAACAATAGCCTTATTCTCTTCTAAAGACATAGAAAATCTCCCTATTTCTCCAGAATGCTTTTCAACATCTCTAACTCTTTCACGAGTATCTTTTCGCCTGATCTATGCCCCAATTTGTCGAGTCCCTTGCCGAGAATCCCCCAAGGCATTTCATAGTCCATCGCATAAGTGAGTTTAGTTGCATTCTCTACGGATCCCAAGATATATGTGACAGTCATGGTCACTCTTCCCCCGCCCATACCTTTCGAACGGAGCGCAATCTTCTCGTTTTCGAGACTCTCCGTAATCTCAAGATCATATTTCGTGTTCCGCTCAGTTATGTGGGCAAGTGCGCCTACTCTGTACTTGTCCTCGGGAGTGTGCACTTCGGAAGTGTACTCTGCGTTCTTCCATCCGTCCATCCCTTCTGGCCACATGTCCAGAGCAAGCATTGCCCATACTTTCTCCCGTGGAGCCTTGATTTCAATCGACTTCTCTACTCTACCCAAAATATCAGCTCCCTGATTGCCCATCAACCCTAATTGTCTCTTCTTTTTAACATTTATCAGTTATTCTAGCTGTAGCCAGCTAAGCCTCAGACCGAATTCGAGTCTAACGTCCTTCTTCTCGATGTCCTGGTTGGAGTATGCGTGTGTGTCTAGCCCAATCAGCTCGAATCCATATTTTACATAGAAGTCTACCGCCTGAACATTTCAGGATTGCGTTTCGAGAACAACCATTCTGCCACCTTTCTCTCTGGCCACCTCGACCGCTTTGTTCATCAGAAGTGTGCCGACGCTTTTTCCTCGAAACCCTTTTTTTACCAGGGACTCCCAAACCCGCATCCGGTTGTTCCATCTTTGGTATCCCAGTTCAACCCAGCCTATCGATCTATTTACATGCTCATCTGATGAGTAGTTTGATATGTTCAGCTGATGTTTCATCTCGAAACAGAGCTGAAAAAAAGCTCTAACCAGCAAAAGAAGCCCAAGAGCACAACTGTCACGAGCCACTTTCCACTAGAGGGGGAGATAGCACGGCTCACAACAACCTCGACCACACACAAAAAAAATACGGGGGGGTATAGTTTTTACGAGGGTTTCTACTCGTAAAAACAGCTCACCCG
>Ga0209636_10007720_pt1 | contig 10965 bp, 9 predicted proteins | sample DeeMarSWOR152_54_FD_187464 | JGI IMG/M metagenome (GOLD analysis project Ga0209636, IMG submission 187464) | Marine sediment microbial communities from White Oak River estuary, North Carolina - WOR-1-52-54 (SPAdes) (version 2) | ecosystem: Environmental > Aquatic > Marine > Intertidal zone >... | reverse complement strand
GTTTGTCTTTTCTGTTTGTGCTGTCAGTAAGAAAGCATCCACAACAGTACTTATATGATTGTAATCTCTTATGAACGACCCATCACCATAGATTGTGATAAGTTCTCCGCACATCGCTCTTTTTATGAACATGTTTGTTATACCGTATCTAGGACTTGTTACCTCTTGTCTTTCTCCGTAAATCGTAGCGAGTCTTATCGATGTTGTTCTCACCCCGTAGACTCTGTTGTATACCATAAGATATTTTTCTGCGGCCAATTTGTCTGCATCGTATACTGTTGTAGGAATGTCTCTCATTTTTTCAGTTATCGGTAATCTGCTATCTTCAGCCTTTCCTACTTGTGTTACTGTCCCAGGGAAAATTATTTTTACAGAATCGTTGTATTTTCTACAAGCCTCCAGAACATTCATAGTCCCTTCACAGTTTATGCTCATATCGTTAATGGGGTTCTCCATAGAACTTATGTGGCTTGTCTGCCCGGCGAGATGAAATATAATGTCTTTGTCTTTAACTACTTTTTCTAAAAAACTCTGATTGGTAATGTCACCCAAAACTATCGTTACTTTATCCTCAAGTCCCTTTATGTTTCTCAATTTTTTCTTTGTCCTCGACATCAGTGTTACATTTGCACCCAAATCTATCAGTTTTATCGCAAGGTTACTGCCAATAAACCCCAGCCCGCCAGTTATAAGTACGCTTTGCTCATTCATTTGTTTGATATTGTATTCCTTCATTTCCTATCGCCTTTTTTAATAAGTTGACCGGCCCCTAGTACCGTTTGAGGCTCGAAATTGATGCTCTCTAATTTTCTTATTGAATGGTCTCTTTCTATTCGAAATATCTTTTCTATGATGCCTCTTGCTGGAAAAGCAAAAAGTTTCTTGTCTTGGTAAAAGAAAGTTGTTTTTTTGAAATTCTTGTTAAAAATTTTTATGAATTGTTCTTTTGTAAAGAAGTTCCAGTGAAACTTGGCCGACGTATTTAATTTAAAAAATTTTTCAAAGGGGTAACCAGTAAAATTTGGGGCCGACATCACCACAGCTCCATTTGGTTTCAATACCCTTTTAATCTCTCCTATAAACATCTCCCAAGTTTTTACATGCTCTATTGTCTCCATACTAACAACGATGTCGAAGTAATTTCTCTTTAGAGCTTTCATCTTGGTCGCATCCATAAGCAAAAACTTTGCACTGTAGTTCTTCTTAGCATAAGATATCGCGTCTTTACTTACATCTACTCCAATTACTTCTTTGGCTCCGCTGTCAAGAAGTATCTGTGACCCATACCCTGTACCACAAGCGACATCTAAAACTTTCTTACCTTTTACAAATTTAGCTGCAAATTTATATCGCTCTACGTGTCTTAGCCATTCGTTTTTCGGGGTCTTGTCAGGTATGGCAAATTCCCCTGTGAATTTTAAATCTTTCATTTGTTACCACTATTTTTTCTATAAATTGTTTAGACGAAAAACAACTTCAGTTGCTTCTTCAGAGAAACCTTTTCGATATTTTTTGTTTTGGTAAAGGGCGAAAAGATTTGTTTGAGAACATTTATTCCATATTCCCAGTCTGTCTTAAGGCTCAGGTACATCATCATGAAAAATGTATTGACAAATACTGGCATCATCAACAGTTGTGTCAGTGGTAGTCTTGTATTCTTCTTAAACGAGAGTATCTTGTTCCTATAATGATAAAGTTTTATAAGGTTGCCAAATTTGGAAGCCGTAATGCCTTTTTTATGAAGAACCAGTGAAGATGGTACAAAAACAACTTTATATCCAAGTAATCTGGTGCGCCAACATAAGTCGGTGTCCTCAAAATACGCAAAATAGTTTGGATCAAAAAAATATTCCAACTTTCTAATAACCTCTTTTTTAACTAACATAGAACACCCAGAAACAAAGAACCTTTCTTTCAATTCATTGTCCCTCACCCGGGTCTCCGGAACACCAAAAATGCTCATACTACCCTCCCCTACAAAAATGCCAGGATTTTGGTTGAATATTTTGGAACCGCAAATACCTATATTTTTGTCGCTTTTAGCGACTCCCACCAATTCTATGAGCCATTCTTTGCTAACTTCTGTGTCGTTATCAAGGTTTATTATGTAGTCGCCTTTGGTTTTTTTAACTGCTCTGTTTACACTTTCGGTGTTGCCGTAATTCTTTTCCAGCTTTAAAACTTTTACCCATTTGAAATTCTTTTTAATAAATTCTACTGACCCGTCTGTAGAATTGTTGTCAGCCACTATGACTTCCAGCCTGTTTTTCGGATAGTCTGCATTTTTTATACTTCTAAGGCAATCTGAGAGGACTTTCTTTCCGTTATAATTAGCTATCACGATTGAACAGAAAGGCAAATGCTTATCTCGTTTCATCAAAATGACCATGAAAATCAATTTTTTGTTTGATTAATGGGTTCCACCACCAATCGTTATTTTTATACCATTGAATTGTATTTCTAAGTGCCTGCTCAAAATCGTACTCTGGTTTCCACCCAAGTTTTTTAATCTTATCACAATCCACAGAATATCTTTTATCATGACCCGGCCTGTCTTTAACAAATTCTATCAAGTCTTTAGATTTTCCGAGCTCTTTTAGAATTATTTCTGTTATTTCTAAATTTGTTCTCTCGTTGTTAGCACCTACGTTATATATCTCGCCGTCTTTGCCTTTTTTTAGGGCTAAATCTATCGCAATGCAGTTATCCGACACATAAAGCCAATCTCTAACATTTAAGCCATCACCATAAAGTGGGAGTGACTTGTTTAATATTGTGTTTATTATGAATTTTGGAATAAATTTTTCTGGGTGTTGATATTGACCGAAATTGTTTGTACTTCTTGTGATAGCAACCGGCAAACCGTACGTAGTAAAGTATGACATAACTAACAAGTCTGCGCCTGACTTGCTTGCAGAATAGGGGCTTGAAGGCTGAAGTTTATCATCTTCTTTAAAAGAACCTCTGTTTATACTACCGTATACTTCGTCAGTAGAGATTTGAATAAATTTTGGTATTTTGTATTTTTTAACAACTTCTAAAAGTCTGTATGTTCCGAGCACATCTGTTTTAACGAAATCTCCGGCGTCTACAATGCTCCTATCAACGTGAGTCTCGGCAGCAAAATTTATTATGGCATCGCAACCTTTCGAAACCTCTTCAACGATTTTTTGGTTACAAATATCTCCTTTTACAAATTTTATTTTTTTAATAAGATCTTTGAGATTATCTAGATTACCGGCGTATGTTAGCTTGTCTAAGATAATAAGCTCGGCATTCGGATATTTCTCAAGCATATAATGCACAAAATTTGAACCAATGAACCCCGCTCCTCCTGTGATTAATATTTTCATATACACCCACCAACTACAACGACTTTTAAACAGGTTATATAATCATTTTATCTGCTTTTTAAATTTAAACTGATTATTTTTAAATATTATAACATCCAAATAATCCAAGCGTCAGATGGTACAAATGAAAGGTATTATTTTAGCTGGTGGTCATGGTACAAGGTTGTGGCCTATAACCCACACACAGGCAAAACAACTTATACCTATCGCAAATAAACCGTTGATATTTTATGGTATAGAGCATTTGAAAAATGCTGGTATAAATGACATAGGAATAATCGTAGGTCATACCCCACAGCGCATACAAGAAATAAAGAATGTTGTTGGAGATGGTTCGAAGTGGGGGGTCAAAATAACATATATTGAGCAAGATAGCCCCCGTGGTGTGGCCCATGCTATAGGTCTTACAAAAGATTTTGTTGGCGAGGACGCATTTGTAGTTTACCTTGGCGATAACATGTTAAGGGGTGGGATATCAGGTTATGTGGAAGATTTTAAAAGTACAGATTTGGATTTTGGAATATTATTGTCACAGCATAAAGAGCCGCAAAGGTTCGGAGTAGCTATATTAGATGGGGATAAATTGGTCGGATTAATAGAAAAGCCGGACATCCCGCCGTCCAATTGGGTCATTAGTGGTATTTACTTACTTAGGCCGTCTGTATTCGAGGTTATAAAAAAACAGGCAAAGGGGCCACCTGGAAAAAGAGGGGAATATCAAATAACAGATGTGGCGGATGAAATGTTAAAATCTGAAAAATATAGTGTCGCTGCATTCAAAATAAAAGATTGGTGGAAAGACACCGGAGAACCTAAAGAGGTATTAGAGGCAAATCGGCTTGTTCTTGAAGATTTAGTTCCATTCAATAATGGCTTAATAGAAGATGATGTGAACATTGGTGGTAAAGTGGGGTTGGGTGAGAATAGTATCATCAAAAAAGGCTCGGTAATCCGTGGGCCTGTCGTTATAGGTAAAAATTGTACAATTGGCCCTGAAACTTATATTGGGCCATATACATCTATAGGAGACAACTGTGAGATAGTCGGTGGTGAGATAGAGTACTGCATAATTCTTAATAATTGTAAGATTAGCTGTGGTAAAAGAATCGTAGATAGCCTCATTGGTGCAAACTCTAGAATAATGTCGAGAGGTACTGTAATGCCAAATGGTTGTAAATTTGTAGCTGGTGAAAATTCACAAATATACCTGTGATTAGTGATTGTTAAAAATCTAGTACCAAAATCTTCTCCTTAACACCTTAAGATAAAAAATATTCGAAAATGCCCAGATAAGAGATTTTGTATAAATTTCTGCGTTGTTCATCAAATGGATGTCGCCATCAGAAAATCTCCACAAAGAATTCAAAGAAAGGGATTCTATACCTAACGGTGACTGTATAAAATTCAATCCCTTATTAATTTTTTTGTTTCTTACATCAACACCATCACACTTGAATACTCTTTTTTTCATTAACCCCAAGCATGTGGGTACTATATCGATTGTCCTCATAAACTCGATATCTAAATCTTGATTGAGAAAGACTGTAGGAACCTTTACCAGTTGTTTACATGGTGGGAACAAATGGGCGTAAACTTTTTTAAAAAGGTATCTTTCGCCCAACATCTCTCCATGATCAGAAGTAAATACTATCAGGGTCCTATCAAAAATGCCTTTTTCCTTAAGTTCTTTTAAATGCATCCAAAAATGTTTTTCTACTCTCTTCGCGCCCTTTCTATACTCTCTTTTTATACGGCCTTCTTTTGACATTTTATTAAAATATTCCCCACCAACTAATTTTAGACGGGCTAGCTCGTTCCCGTGTTTTACCTTTCCGTAAGGAGCGTGGGTTTCCATCGCCCTTTCAACTACTACGAATGGTTCTTTTGTTTCTTTTAACTCCCTTGCTTTTGGGAGATGTTTAAAAACTATCTTACTCATGACATCATCTGGATGGTCGTAATAGCCGCCGTTTTTGAATAAATCAAATACTGTGTTTAACTTTGGGTTCATAGTGTCAGATATCTTTCTAACATTATGATTATGTGGATTTAGAGAAGTGACTAAAGAGGCAAAAGATGGTGGTGTATACAATGATGGTGCGAGTGTCGGGACCAATGTACCTGCTTTCACAATAGATTTTGGGGTATAATCATATCTTAACGCATCTGCAACAAATATGAAAAGATTTTTTAGATTTTTTCTGGCCATTCACCATCGACCTGAAATGCGTAATAACCATATAAACTTTAAGTTATAAAGTCTTATTTTATCTTTAAGATATTTATTATAAAACGTGGTTCATTTGAGTGAAAAAGGGATAACACTGGAAATAAGGGCCCCAGAAATACTAATTCTACTTTTATTTTTGACGTTTGTTTTTGCCTTGGAACTAAGAGTTACTCTTAACACCCCCATCTCTTTTGGGGATGAGGGGTTCCATACAAGAATGGCTCAATGGATTGGCGAAAACAGGGAATATCCTGTATGGAGGCCATTCGAAGGAAGCGATATTGACAGAGTAGCGTTCGAACGCCCCCCTTTATGGAACATTTTAGAAGGGGGCATTATATTTCTAGTCGGTTACCATGAATTTATAATCAAGTCATTAACTCCTTTTATAGCAGTATTAACTGGATTGGCCCTATTCATTCTTGCAAAAAGACTATACAACGAAAAGGTTGCATTTATAGCATCGGCCATTTTTGTAACAATACCATCATTCGTTACATATTCTGTGTTGTTTTATACCGATATTTTATTTACATTCTATTTCATGATGTTCTTTTTAACATTTTTAATGTACATGAAAGACCGAAGTAAGAAATACTGGTTACTGTCTGCTGCCTTCGGGGGGTTGGCATTCTTAACAAAGCTTCCTGGTGTTGTGGTTATCTTATTCGTTGGGTTTATGTTTGTCTACGAACTGTTAAAAAACTTCAAGACCGGCAACAGATTGGAGATTATAAAATCTTATAGCTTATTCATTATCCTGATGGGTGCGGTTTAGTGCGGTTTCCTTATAAGAAATATAATATACTACAAGACACCCCACTGTAACATACCGATTCCTTTTTTCAACCCAGTCTGCAATATAGACGAATTCGAAGATAAGTATAGTTTTGCTGGGAGGACCGAAGCGGCTGGTACAGAAGTCGGAGTTTTGTCAATGGGGTTAACAAACTATCTGGACTTTGCCTATGGTAATGTCTGGTTTGTAATTTTTGGTCTATTGGGTGGAATAATTCTAATGGGGGCGAAGAAAGACCAAAAAGATTTGGTTATATTGTTTATAGTTCTGCTAATGAGTCTAATAATATACCAATCTGATATTAGTTTCAGAGCAGAGGACACAGCAAGACACACTCTTGGGTGGGCTCCGTTTATAGCGATAATCGCTGCCAGTTATTTCGAAGAAGTTTACAATTTTATCAAGCAGTATCAAAAATATTTGGCGTTGGTTGTCTTTGTTTTTGTAGTAGTTATTGGTTACCAGAATATGGATGGTAAACTTCAGGTTATGGATCAGGTAAAACAGTTTTCACCAAGTTTCTTTGAAGCATGTGACTGGGTAAAAGAGAATGTCCCGAAGGGTAGTTTAATAACTACTGTTTGGACACATAGAACTACATACAGTTGCCAAAGAAACGTTATTGGTGCATTCCCAGACATCAGGCTAAGTAGAGATTTGAATTATACTCTTGATGTTGCAAAACAACATAGAGTAACTCATATATTCATACAAAAATTTAGTATCGACTACCAAAATAGACAATTACAAGAAACCTATGATTGGGACTTTGTCAAATTTATCGAAGACAACTCAGAGCACTTCAAAAAGATATATGAAAATGGACCCAGCTTGGATCAATGTAGACAGGTCGGGGGGTGTGACGGAAATTTAATATATGAGATAATATACTAAAAATAAAATAGTGAAAATATGTCGTGGTTTTTAATTTTATCTATGTTGGTAGCCTTTGGCGTGTCCTTCTTTATATCTCCTTATTTCATGCAGTTCTTGCGTGCTGGAGGTGTGGTTGGTTTAGATTTACATAAAAAAAATAGAGATAGGCTACCGACTAGTGGAGGCATATGTGTCGCTTTTGGGGTGTTGGCTGGTTTGCTGTTTTTCATAGGCATCTCGACGTTTTTTGATGGCACTCCTGAAGATATCACAAATCTTCTGGCTGTGATATCAAGCATTCTGATTATCATGTTTGTCGGATTCTTAGACGACTTGAACGTTAAAGCAAAGGCGATAATAACCAAAGAAGGGTTAGATATAAGAATAGGATTCCCTCAATGGGCTAAACCGTTGTTAACCTTGCCTGCTGCCATTCCATTGATGGTCGTAAACGCAGGAGAAACTACAATGGCATTGCCATTGATTGGCGTTGTGAATTTCGGCTTGCTTTATCCGATGTTACTTATACCTATAGGAGTGGTCGGTGTAAGTAATGTTGTAAATTTGCTTGGCGGTTTCAACGGTTCTGAAAGCGGTATGGGCATAGTTTACACATTGGGCTTGGGTATTTTTGCCTTTATGAGTGGAAGCATAGGTAGCGTTATTTTCTTAACTTCATTTGCAGCACTGTTGGGTTTTATAAAATACAATTGGTACCCTTCAAAGTTCTTACCTGGAGATAGCCTTACGTATCTTATGGGTGCGGTGGTAGCTTCGGGGGTAATAGTCGGCAACCTGGAAAAGATAGGAATAATGGTAATGATACCTTTCATAATAGAATTCTTTTTAAAAATACGTTCTAAGTTCAAAGCCAGTTGTCTAGGCAAGTTAAGAAAGGATGGAAAACTCGATCCACCTTACGGGAAGAAAATATATTCATTAACCCACATCATTATGAATCTCAGGTCGTTTACGGAAAAACAAGTTACCATAATTTTAATTTTAATTGAGTGCATTTTTGTTGTAATCGCATTTCTCGGGGTTTTTTAAATTATTTAGATTTATAATTTGTTTTTACAAATTTTGACAAATAATCTCTAAACATAATAATTTGCTTTTTGAATATAGGGGTTTTATCGATTATGAAATCTAAGATTTTAATATCCTCTTCGATATAAAAGTTTAGTTTCAAAAGCGTTGTTAAATAAATTAATCCTCCGATAATTACAATAATTCCTGCAATCCATGTGTTGGGAGTAAGTGGTTTAACCAGAATCAAGAATAAAAACAGTATCACTGCCCCTATTAGTGTTTTCAAGAAAGGTTTAATTGGTATTTTTATAGTAAGATGTTTCTTAATAAGTATAAATGTTATAGCGAGCAGTGAAAATGCGGATATTAAATATGAGAATGACATCCCTTCTGCTGAAAAATAGTAAGTTAAAGTTATTGCTGAGATTAAATAAACAAGCGTACTGATAGAATAGCTATACATAAACTCTTTCGGCTTGCCTATCGCATATAAACTTGAAAGTAGTTGGTAGCCGAATCCAAGAAAAATTCCACCGAGTACTAAAATTGGTAAGAATGTCGCAGCACCCAAATATTCGACAGTTGAAAAGAGGAGTACAATATATTTTGAAAAAAATATCATAAATACGGCCACCGGCAATACAATGAAAAAGCTATACCTAAAAACCAAAGACACCAAGTACGATTGTGTTGATTTTGATTTTTTATCCACAGAAAGTCTCGATATTATAGGAAAGAGCGCATTAGAAAAAATCGTTGGTATGACTGAAATGACTGACGCTATTTTCATTGCAACGCCGAATATCCCCGTTATTTCCAATGTTTTCATTGAAGATAATATGATAAACTGGCTATTATTGAATACTAATGAGAAAAGGCTGACAACAAATGCAGGAAACGCATATTCAAAAATAGTTTTTTTATCAATTATAATTTTTTTAGAAATTTTAAACATTTGTGTTTCAACACGAGTCAAAAATATTATTAAGAAAGATATGACTATCGCCAGTATAGGTCCGTAATAATCCAACCCCAAATTTATGAATATAAATGTAAGGATAACCATTGAAATCCATCCATAAAGATCTGTTAAAAAGAATTTTCTCATATTTTGAAACCCGTAATGGATATCACCAAAAATTGAAGCAAAAGACATAACAATAGTAGAAATGGCGACAAGCCATACCACATCTAAATTTAACTTAATAAGGTTAGAAAGATGTGTTGAAAATACGATTAAAAATATCGAAATAGTCAAAGATGAAACCAAGGTTGTTTTGAAAGAGAAAGATATTATATTTTTTATTTTATTTTTTTGTTTCTTTTCTACTAATTCTGGAATTAATTTAGTCATGGCTCGCCCTAAACCAACTACACTCACAATCGACAAAACTGTGGCTATCTGTATGGCAACAGCAATCATACCATAATAAGCTGGGGAGAACGTCTTACCAATAATTATCCAGTATAAAACGAAAAAAAATGTGTTGAACCCCCAGTTAAGAAAAAGGTATGTGGCGTTTGAAATTAGCTTATCTTTTATGGACACTTAATCACTTTTTAAACTTTTTAACAGATATCTGAAAAAAATCGGCGTGGCTTTGAAAATCCGTTTTGTCTCTCCCCAACTAGTAGTCATAAGTTTTATTGTTTTTAGAATAAACTTAGGCCGTAAATAAAATTCTACTCTTGCTTTATTACATAATTCAATAATTTCGTCTTTTGTTAATTGTGGTGTCGATACAAGTGATTTATGCCAACCTTCTTTTGTGTTCCATCTTGAAAAGTTAGTGGTTGTCAGATATTTGTTTTTTTCTGCCCATTCGTATGCTTCTGTTCCAGGGTATACTATTAGAGGGAAAAACTGTGCATCGTCTGGGTCCAATTTCTTTGCAAATTCTATAGTTTTCATAGCCGTTTCTCTCGTCTCGCCTGGTAGCCCTATTATGAAACATCCGTGTACTAATAATCCTGCCTTCTTAGCATTTTTTGCAAATTCTCTAGATTGTTCCAATGTTATGCCTTTTTTGGCATTGTCTAAAAGTTGCTGGACACCGCTCTCGTAGCCGGGTATGACAAGCCTACAACCAGCCTCTTTCATAAGTTTCATGGTTTGTAAATCGAGGTTAACACGAACGTTTGCATACCATTTTATCTTTTCATTTATGCCCTTGTCGATTAGTAGTCTACAAATTTTATGAACTCGCTTTATATCGGCTGTAAGCGTGTCGTCTTCGATACCAATTTCTTTAACTTCAGGTAAGTTGTTTACTATATATTCAAATTCTTCGACTACATTTTCAGCGCTCCTAAGTCTATATTTGCGGCCGTGAAAAACTTGTGGCCAATTACACCAAAAGCACCTAAACGGGCAGCCGCGACCTGTTATTATCATGACCATTGGATAAGCAGCGGAAGAATAAAAGTAGTCTCTTACATTAAGGTATTTTTTATAGACCGAAGTTACGAAAGGTAAACTATCTAGATTTTTAATCATTGGCCTGACTCCGTTTCGGATTATTTTTCCGTCATTTGAACGGAAGACTAGCCCCTTCACCTTTTTTAAGTCTTTTTTATTTTCGATGCATCTTGCGAGATCTGGCAGAATATAATCATATTCGTATGTTGTCACTGCGTCGATATTTTTATTTAACTTTAACGTTTCTTCTGGTAAT
>Ga0209636_10007719_pt1 | contig 10968 bp, 10 predicted proteins | sample DeeMarSWOR152_54_FD_187464 | JGI IMG/M metagenome (GOLD analysis project Ga0209636, IMG submission 187464) | Marine sediment microbial communities from White Oak River estuary, North Carolina - WOR-1-52-54 (SPAdes) (version 2) | ecosystem: Environmental > Aquatic > Marine > Intertidal zone >... | reverse complement strand
CATCCCACAACGATGGCCCGCGGACTTGATGAAGCTGTCAAGCCTGAGTGAATGCCCGCCAGTGGACCTTTGCCTGCATAAATATCGGCCACCGTCTTTATCTTCACAGACGAAGAACAGGGAATTGCTTCGCCGCGGGCGGTCGCTATGATAATCTCTGTGCTGAGAATGGCGATGCGGTCAATTACCCACTGGATAAGGCTCTTAGCTCGGATAGCCTGTAAGGCCTTGTTCCGTCCAAGCCTCGAGCTTTTGCCGCCGGCAAGAACAATAGAAGTCATGCCCAAAAAACGCCTTAAGTACAAAGCTAAGTTAGCATACTGTACAAAGGCTGGCAACCTGTTGGCGCTTGCCTATGCTATCTTTCTGTATTAGAATGTTGACGTATACTCGTGATGGGTAGGGTATTTGTCTGCTCCTGTAGTCGCTCACCGACTTAATCTTGGCTTAGCTGCGTAGATGGAGGCATTAGTTTACTTGACATAACCTGTGTGCATGGGAGAATCACGATGGAAGAACTTTACAACATAAAAGTAAAGGAAATAATGATACCTGAGCGCGAAATACCATTTATGGAAGAGAACGCTGGCTGGGAGGAGTTTCTTGCCAAGCTTTCCGTCAGGGCACACGCATGGGTGGTTAACAGTACGGAGGAGATGAAGGTGGTGGGGATAGTAACTGAACATGATATACTGCGCGTCATTATTCCTCCCACACACAGAAAGATAGGGATGTTTGGAATTCACAGGGCCGACATGCTGCATAAAGAAACTGTCGTCCAGGATATCATGACGCACAATCCTGTTGTATGCTCGCAGGAAGAAACTGTGACTGACGTCTTGAAGAAGTTCTCCTCCTTCAATATCCGTAGATTAGCGGTTGTTGACGAGAACAAGAGACTCCTGGGAGAAGTAACAATCCAGCTTCTGGTGAAGAATCTCAGATATAGGTTCAGAAATACTGAATGAATCATTATGTCCTTATTGCTCTAGTTCTCATCTTGGGGTTTGTACTGGGCAGATTGCTGCGCAAGCTAAGGTTAACAGAAATCCTAGCATATATTCTCGCAGGTATTATCATTGGACAAATCGGGGAGCGCCTGGGTTTCACCCTGCCCGCACAGTTCAATGTTATCATCACCGGGACCACGCTCGCTCTTGTTGGCTACATAATAGGGTTGAGCTTTTCCCTCGGTTTTCTCAGAAGAATGGGCAAGCAGATGGTCATTATATTGATTGTGCAGGTGCTGCTGACCCTTGTTGCTACGTGGGGTTTTGTATATTTATTGACGAGGGACCTGCCGCTTTCCGTAATCTTGGGTTCGCTCGCCGGCGCAACCGCTCCAGCGGGCACAATAGCAGTTTTGAGAGACATAAAGGCAAAAGGGACACTTACGGATATGACTATTGCCCTTGTCGGACTGGACGACGCATTGGTGATAGTTATTTATGCGGTGGGGATTCGGTTAACAAGGATGTTATTGGGTGCAGAAGCAAGCGTTGCATCTTCCCTGGCCTTCCCACTATGGGAGATTTTTGGTGGTCTGGGGCTTGGCGGGGCAATTGGAGCTGTGCTTTCTTACGCTACGAAGAAAATGCATCTGACTTCTGACCATATCTTCGTTATTTCTCTGGCCGTTGCCATTCTGTCTTGGGGTCTGGCCGAAATGGTTGGAGTTTCCGCAATTCTCACATGTATGGCTTTGGGAACCGCAGTAATCAACCTCAATGCCCAGGTCGGGAAGCGCTCAAACGAATTGGTGGATAACATCATGACGCCGATATTTGTTCTGTTTTTCGCCGCTATTGGCATAGAGATGGACTTCTCGTTTTTTCAGTCCATATGGCCGCTGATAATCGTGTATGTCGTTGGTAGAAGTATTGGTAAGATAGCTGGGTGTAGTCTGGGGGGTATTTTGGCCAGATCTGAGCCCAAACTTAAGAAGTATCTTGGCTTTGCCATGCTAGACCAAGCGGGCGTGGCCATGGGTCTTGCTTTCCTGGCAGCTCAGGCATTATCAGGGTACGAACTCGGAGGCAAAATAATCACACTTATGGCGACCACCACAGTAGTTCACGGGCTCATTGCCCCACCTCTAGTACAATTTGCCGCTAAAAAGGCTGGGGAAGAAAGCATATAGCAGTCCATGAAAATCTTGGGTATTGAAACATCTTGCGATGAAACTGCTGCTGCCATAGTGGAGGACGGCAGCAAAATCATCTCCAATGTTGTCTCTTCCCAAATGGATATTCATGCTCGCTACGGCGGAGTGGTCCCCGAAATTGCCTCCAGACAGCATCTCCTCACCGTTATCCCCGTTGTCAACCAGGCCATGACTGGAATCTCCTGGCAGGATATCAACGGCATTGCTGTCACCTTTGGCCCGGGACTGGCCGGATCGCTATTGGTAGGGGTCAACGTGACTAAGGCAATTGCCTTGGCTAAAAAGATACCGCTTATTGGGGTTAATCACCTTGAGGCACATATCTATGCCAATTGGCTGATGCCCTACTCTCAATCCCTGCTCCTCAAGGGAGAGAAAACGGAGAAGCTGAATTGTGGGGTGAAGTTCCCCTGCCTCTGTCTTATCGTCTCCGGTGGACACAGCGACTTAGTATTGATGAAGGGACACGGACAGTTCCAGAAACTGGGACGCACTCGGGACGATGCTGCTGGCGAGGCTTTTGATAAAGCGGCTAGAATACTGGGCTTGGGTTATCCCGGTGGTCCAGCTATTGAGCAGGCAGCCAGCTCTGGAACCGCGTGCTTATCTCTGCCCCGAGCTTGGCTCAAGGATAGCCATGACTTCAGCTTCAGCGGCTTGAAAACTGCGTTGTGGCATCTTGTTCACATGGCAGAGGTCTCGGTGGCTGATGTGGCAGCAAGCTTTCAGTTAGCTGTAGCGGATGTCTTGGCGACCAAGACAATTGAGGCCGCCAAGAAATTGAACGTGGAGCAGATTTTGCTGAGTGGTGGTGTGGCAGCCAATAGAATGCTAACCGAGCAGTTCGTTACCAACTCGCCGGTGCCCGTCCTTATCCCCCCGCCCCATTTGTGTACTGATAATGCCGCCATGGTGGCTGCTTGTGGCTATTATCATTTTGAGGTGGGTGAGGTAAGTGCGTATGACCTGGACGTGGTGCCCAGCCTCAGCCTTGGTTGACCCTTTCGGCAGTTTTGATCTAGGGCAGACAGTTGGCTAACAAGGTGAGATTTTGTTGCCGGACTATCGGGCTATTTACCTCGTTGATTTGGGTTCAGTTGGCCTGTAGTTTAGGAGTGACAAATCGCTCTTCTTAGTACTTTGAGGCTATAGACGAAAATGTTGCTGTGCGTGGTCAGGACTTTTTGGTCATAGACAGGCTGCAAGGCCTCTATTAATATCTTGATAGTGAAGATGATAACCACCAAGGGGAGTAGGGAATTGCAGACGGAAGCAAAAAGCCTGCGCGATGACGTAATGACTCTTAAGGCAGCAATCGAGGAAGCCATAATGAAGGGGCAAAAATCCACGGCTGGCCCTAGTGATGCTCCCAGCTCCGGCCTGATTTTGAATGAAGGCTTTCCTCCAGACTATGGCAACGCAAGTCCGGGGATTGTCGGCTGGGTGGATGATCTTTGAGATTACACCTCACTATGACTCAGCTAACTAGAGGACATTCGGCACATCTGCCCTCACGACAATAGTCCCTGAAGATGTGAATTAAGCCTAGCTGGCTACAGGCGGTGAAATCGAAAGACTCTTCAAGACAAAGCTGTTCTCTCATGTGCCGCGTTATCTGATTCTCTGCCAATTTGGGATAACTATTATAGATTTCCACAGCCTTTGTCATTAGTTCTGCCGCGCCAGCTATTTCCCCCCAGGAGAAAGCAAAGGGCAATATCACGTTTACGATGATTTCACCTGCTTTGCTGTATCCTAGAAGAGCCGACCTCTTTGTCCTACTCCGGACATCAAAATCGAAATGATCCCGCCAGTAGCCATTGTCGGCCACGGTCAGGCGGTTTTCCAGGGTGAGCTGCCCACCGGGCACGGGTGCTTCTTTCACCAGCTGCAGTATCCCTGACAGCAGTCTCCCTTGGTAGTAACGCTCAAGAATGTAGCTCTGGGCGACAATGCGTCGGATTGGGGAATTGTTGGGATATATATGCGAAAGCGTCCAACTGTCTTCGTCCATGGTTTCAATTTTTTTGCCAGCCGACTGCCATATCTGCTCCAGTTCCTGTACTTCTTTTCCCTTGGCAAAGTTTCGCTGCCGTCTCTGGGTAGGTAATAACCCGGCCGTACCGAGCAGTAAAGCTTGCTTGAGGGTCAAGCCTTTTGTGGATTCGAGGAAATTGAGTGGCATTCTGTTGGCAAGGTCTTCAAACGGCTTTGTGTTTTTAGCGTAACCCAGGGCTCTCATCATGCCCCGGAAAAGCACCTGACCCGCCGCGTCTCTAGCACCCGGCGCTCTAAGTGCCGGGCGAAGGATTTCGCCTCGAAAATACATTGCCTTCCGGTGGAACTTTGCTTCGCCCGCAGCCTCTAATATCTTCCCTAGAGTTTGCCTATCCATGTGCTCCAGTACCCGGAAGCAGGGAAGCTGGTGAGGCAGCAAATAAGGTTGGCGCCGCAATGCCTTAGCCAGACATAGCACGGGAATTAGCTTGCCGCTCTGTAACAGTGTAGCTGAATTACAGTCATGCCACATCACAACATGGAGGATGACGTTGTTGTATTCAGCATCGACATGATGCTTGTGGCTGTACCAATCGCTGGATTTTACGTGAACCTCTACATCCCCTTTCGTCAAATGAGATTTAGTTAAAATGACAGCATCTCGAAAATCGGGGCCATTATCACCATTGGACCTGCCGGGGTAGATTACACTGATCAGGCCGTCCTCCGTGGTGGTCAGTTCCTTGCCCGCCAACTGCTGCCACATTAGAGCTGCTTGCTTTTCAGAGCATTTTATCCGATTACGTGTAATCATGTTCAAAAAAATTACTTCTTATTTTGATTCATCTTGTTTCTCTGTAGCTTTGTAGGTGAAGCCGCTACGCTCAGCGATTATGCTGAGCAACGTAGCTGATGCCCCGCGAGGCCGATACATCCCATTTTCCCATTCGCTGATTGTCTGCTGCCGCGTGCCTAGTTCGTCAGCCAGTCTTGCTTGAGTGAAGTTCAGATGTCGCCTCAAAGCGCGTACCTCCTCTTCATTCCATTGTCTTTTTCCTCTTCTTCTCTGCTCCATCGTCCAAGAGATTATACACGTTACAGTGTAAAGATTCAAGAAAAATTTGCCAGATTTCAGCGAAAAACCGCTTGCTTTTTTGGTTCTTCTTGGTATAATAGAGGTTTAGCAATCTCAAGGCCAGAGTGCTAAAACAAATCCAAGAAAGGAGGTAAGCATGGCTAAGATTCAACCTCTGGGAGACAGGGTAGTTATAAAGCCCACACCCAAAGAGGAAGTAAGCAAGGGAGGGATAGTCTTGCCTGATACAGCCAAGGAGAAGCCCCAGGAGGGGAAAATCATTGCTGTTGGTCCGGGTAGGTTGACTGATGATGGTAATCGGATTGCCATGGAGGTGAAGAAAGGGGACAAGGTTATCTACTCGAAATATGCTGGTACTGAGTTCAAGCTTGATGGTGAAGAGTTGATTATCATGCGTGAAGGCGATATTCTGGCCAAAACGACTTAATAAAAGGAGGTAAACGAATGGCAAAACAAATTGTTTTCGGCGAAGAAGCAAGGAAGGCCTTAAAGAGTGGCGTAGACATTCTAACAGATGCCATAAGGGTGACCCTGGGGCCACGGGGGCGGCCTGTAGCACTGGATAAGAAGTGGGGTGCACCTTCGGTTCTCAACGACGGCGTTTCTATAGCCAAGGAAATAGAGTTGCCTGATCCCTTTGAGAATATGGGTGTGCAGCTAGTAAAGCAGGCAGCCACCAAGACCAATGACCAATGTGGCGATGGCACCAGTACATCCACTATTATAGCTCAGGCGATCATTAGTGAGGGCTTCAAGAATATCGCCGCTGGCGCCGATGCTATGGCCCTGAAGCATGGGATTGACAAAGGGGTGGAATCCATAGTCGGGGAACTGAAAAAGATGTCGATACCTGTAGCTGGCAAAGAGCAGGTAGCTCAGGTAGCTGCCATATCGGCTATTGACCAGGAAATTGGCAACTTGATTGCTGACGTTATGGAGAAGGTGGGCAAGGACGGTGTTATCACCGTGGAAGAAGGCAAGGGCCTGCAATTCGAGACTGAATATGTTGAAGGTATGAAGTTCGACCGTGGGTATATCAGCCCTTATTTCATTACCAACGCCGAACAGATGAGAGCAGAGCTGGAAAACCCTTACATCCTCATCACTGACAAGAAGATTTCTGCCATAAATGATATTCTGCCGGCTCTGGAGAAGATTGTTCAAACATCTAAGAATCTGGTTATTCTAGCTGAAGATATCGAGGGAGAGTCTCTGGCCACACTGGTGGTTAACAAACTAAGGGGCACTCTATCTCCGCTGGCGGTGAAAGCACCTGGCTTTGGTGACAGGAGAAAGGCCATGCTCCAGGATATAGCTGTTCTTACCGGGGGCACTGTTATATCTGAGGAAGTCGGCAGGAAATTAGATTCGGTGACTGTGGCTGATTTGGGGCAGGCCAGAAAGGTGATTGCCGACAAAGATAATACCACCATTGTAGAGGGCAAAGGTACGACAAAGGATATTGAGGCTCGAATCAAGCAAATCAGGTCCGAGATTGATATCAGCACCTCAGATTATGACAAGGAAAAATTACAGGAAAGGCTGGCTAAATTAGCAGGTGGTGTGGCAGTAATCAAAGTAGGCGGGGCGACGGAGACCGAGCTTAAAGAGAAAAAGCACCGTGTGGAGGACGCCTTGTCGGCTACTCGAGCCGCTGTGGAAGAGGGTATTCTGCCTGGAGGCGGTGTTGCCCTCATCAACGCCTTATCCGCCTTGAAGAAACTCAAGCTAGAAGGTGATGAGGCTACTGGGGTGAATCTGTTGAAACGAGCCGTGGAAGAGCCTCTGAGATGCATCGCTGAAAACAGTGGCCGGGAGGGCTCGGTGGTGATAAACGCTATAAAGGAAAGCAAACCCGGCATAGGCTACGATGCCCTGAAGGATGAGTTAGGGGTAAACATGATAGAGAGAGGCATTGTTGATCCGCTGAAGGTGACCAGAAGCGCTCTACAGAATGGTGCCAGCATTGCCTCCATGATCCTGACTACGGAATCTTTGGTGACTGACATTCCTGAGAAAGAAAAGGCGCCGGCGATGCCGCCAGGAGGATACCCAGAGTACTAAGCAGTCGCTGACTACTCGGCCAATAACAGAAAGAACCGCCCCGGGGCGGTTCTTTCTGCAGAATATTAGATCTTAAGCAATTGCCTTAAAGGCTTTTCTTTGATCAGGCTATCTCTCTTAACTGGTCCTGTAACAGCTAAATTAAGCCCGCTATCGGCTAGAATATCCCTGGCTACTTCTTTTAACTCACCTATGGTAATAGCATCCACGATAGCAATAACATCGTCTATGTCCAGGATTCGCTGCGTCAATATTTCCTGGCCACCATACCATAAGGCCACATTTTGGCTATCCTCAAAGCGCAAATATAATCTCCCTTTTGACAATTCCTTAGCTCTGGTAAGTTCGCTTTCTGTAATTCCCCGTTTAACTTTCGACATTTCTTCAAGTATAGCCGCAGTAGCAAGTTCCAGTTTATCAGGATCAACGCCTGCATAAACACCAAATGACCCCGAGTTAAGGAAATGTTCGGTATAGCTGTGAATATCATAGGCTAGCCCCTTGCGCTCTCGTATTTCCATGAACAGACGGCTGCTCATCCCCGCGCCCATCGCTGTGTTGAGTAAGTCAAGAGCGAAACGCCGGGGGTGAGAGTGGGAAAAGCCGTGAACCGCAAGACAGAGATGCGCTTGCTCGATATCTTTGGGCTCGATGCGCAGCCTTGCTTCCGTCTGCTTGTCGTGGGTTACGTAGCCAGCCGTTAGCTCGCCGGGAGCCCATTTGCCTAACACGGGCTCGATTTGAGCCATGGCCTCTTGATGCTCTATGTTGCCAGCAATACTGAGCACCGTGTTGTTGGGCATGTATCTGCGATCAAGGTAGTCTAATAGTTGCTCCCTTGTTAGCGAGGATACAGTGTCCTTGTATCCAACTACCTCGCGGCCCAGGGGTTGCTCAGGCCACAGCAGCTCGTCTATGAGCATGCTTACCCTCTGTTGAGGAATGTCGAGGTTCATATTGATTTCCTCTGTAATGACTTGTCGTTCCTTTTCAACATCTTTGCTGTCAAAGCGAGAGTTTAGCAAGACGTCAGATAATACGTCCATGGCGATTGAGCAATGACGGCTGGCGACTTTACACCAGAAGATGGTTACTTCCTTGTCTGTGGCACCATTGATTAGGCCGCCAACACCTTCAATATCTTGAGTTATCTCCTTGGATGTTGGTCGGCGCTGTGTGCCCTTGAAGAACAAATGCTCGGCGAAGTGAGAGGTGCCGGCCTCCTCCTTAGTTTCGTAACAGGAGCCAGCACCTACAAGTATGGCAAGGCATACTGACCGACTATGGGGCATAGTGCTGGTGATAACCCTCAAACCATTGTCGAGCACAGATTTGTTGTACATTGCTATGCAATTTTACTTTGGTTTTCTGTTGTCGGTCAACGAAACCCGCCTGCCTTGGCACTCAATCCCTTTCATCCCGTGGTATAATCAGCGATAGACAGCCAAACCGTGGGATGGTGAACTATGACAGTTGTAGTTGAGGACGATGCAGTCCAGATTGAGAGGCTTGAGCTAGGTCCGTTCGGAACCAATGCCTATATCTTGGGCTGTCAAAAAACGCGAGATAGCGTACTAATAGATGCTCCTGCGGAGGCGAATGTCATCATAGATAGACTGAAGAATACTACACTCAAGTATATATTATTGACCCATAACCACATCGACCATATTGGTGCCCTTGCTCGGTTACGTGTTGAATTGAAAGTCCCCCTGGCTGCCCACCCTGCAGACACCGATAACCTGACACCGCCGCCAGAGATGTTGCTGGAGGACGGTGACGTGATCCGGGTGGGAGAGCTTAAGCTGACTGTCTTTCATACACCGGGACACACCCCCGGTAGCTTATGCTTCAAAGTTGGTCGCTACTTGATATCGGGAGACACTATTTTCCCCGGTGGACCGGGCAAGTCAAGCTCCCCGGATGATTTCAGGCAGATGATCAAGTCCATAACCGAGAGAATCTTTGTATTGCCAGACGATACTCAGATATACCCTGGTCACGGCGATTCAACTACGTTGAAGAAGGAAAAGGACGACTTTGCCGTCTTCGTCTCGCGACCTCACACTCGGGACCTGTACGGCGACGTGCTGTGGCTTGAAACTTAGCTGCGGGTGTTTGGTCAGTAGGCTAAGGCTAAAGCATTACCCGCCAAAATCAGGAAGTGTTACCACCCTATCTCTACCCGGTAGAAAGCTTCAGCTAGTTCGTAGTCTTCATCCCGGGCAAGCATCTTGTGACGCTCTCTGAGATGTTCTTCCCAAGGTCTAGCAGAATTGCCGTCTATCTGGCTCTTGTGGCAGCGCAGGGCAGCAATTTTGATGTCAAAGGTGTCGCTAATATCAGTGCGATAGTTGGGTTCCTGGGCACCCCATAGTAATACCTCTTTAACTTTGTGAGGCTGAAGCCCCTCCTCCAGCAAATCAGGAAAGGAGAGAGAATCCCTGGCGCAGGGAAAAATCGCATCAAGCGTAACCTGTCCGGCAATTCTATGATCGCGGTGCCAGATATAGCGCCGATACGGATCGGCAGTCGCCACCGTCTCGGGCCTGTACGTCCTTATCAAGCGCACAAGCTCTTTTCTGAATTCAGGTGTGTCCTCGAGCGTCTGGTCTGGATGGCGCAGGAAGACGACCTCTCTGACCCGTAATAGCTTGGCTGCTGCCAGTTGTTCCTGTTCTCTGATTGCGGCAAGTTGATCCGGCTTGATATTGGGGTCGACGGTGCCTTTATCGCCATTGGTGCACACCACATAAATAACACCCTTTCCCTCAGCTGTCCATCGGCATACCGTCCCGGCGACCCCAAATTCGGCATCGTCAGGATGAGGTGTGATCACCATGATGTGAGCTGGCTTAGTAATCATATGTGAAGCCGCGGACTTACGGTATCCAACCGCAATTGTATAACATTCGTTAGACTGATACAATTTTGACCGGCCATGGTAGCGGAGGTAGCTGCCCAATGCATCTTGCGTCACAGAATCGACGAATCACTTTGTGCTGACCCATTGGGCCATTACGCTGGATGAAGCAGACCACAGTGAGATTCAGAAATTACCAAGCGGCCGATTTCGAGAAGTATGTCCTGTTGCAGGCTGAAGTCGAAAAAGTGGAGCCTACGGGGCGCTGCGTATCACCACAATTCATTGCCAAACAATTGAGGCGACCTAACTACTGTCCCCAGCAGGAGCTGTTTATCGCTGAGATAGGTAAGGATATTGTAGGTTATATGGATATCGAGGCAGAGCTGGCTATCGGGCGCGTTGTTCTGGACTGCAGGGTACGTCCTCAATATCGCAAAAGAGGGTTGGGCACGGAGCTCTTCAATAACGCCATGAGTAGGATTAGGGAATTGGGGGCCAGGGTGGCCCATGTGAATATAGCGGAGGATAACGTGACCGCAAAAAAGGTACTATTGGAGTTGGGCTTCAGCCTCGTGCGGCGGTTCCTTGAATTGAGACTGGATATTGGTCGCGTTGACGGCTGGGATATTCATCGGGCTATCGAGTGGTGTTATCTACGACCCGGTCAGGAAGATAAGTTGACCAAGCTGCAAAATCGTGCCTTTGCTGGTACGTGGGGATATAATTCCAATACCGTAGAGGAAATAAGCTTTCGCATCAATTCAAGCACCTCTTCACGGC
>Ga0209636_10007718_pt1 | contig 10969 bp, 11 predicted proteins | sample DeeMarSWOR152_54_FD_187464 | JGI IMG/M metagenome (GOLD analysis project Ga0209636, IMG submission 187464) | Marine sediment microbial communities from White Oak River estuary, North Carolina - WOR-1-52-54 (SPAdes) (version 2) | ecosystem: Environmental > Aquatic > Marine > Intertidal zone >... | reverse complement strand
GAACTAATACGGCAACAACCAACGAGTTATTGGTAACATCCGATAGCACCATTCCTTGATAGCACGATAGAATGACAACTTGATCATGAATTAACAATCGCGCTCAAAAAAAATCGGGAATGGACCGTGCTCGTTCATCAGAAGATTCATAAAACATTTTTATCTTTTGAATAAGCATCGTACGCCCCAAAATGAAACTTTTTTATAAATGTCTTTGTGGTCGAAAATTCTTTTGCAAAAAAAACGAAGACTTAACTGATAATACTATAATGTGCCCCGAGTTATGGAATTAGTGATATGAAACTACGCATCCGCCCCCGCATGGTCGCTGGATTTTTGTTGATGAGTGCCCTGCTTGTGGTAGTCGGGATATTTACTTCGTATTATACAAACCGAATGCAGGCAAATACCTCCCGTATTTTAGTTGAGAACGTGTCCAGCCTTAAATCCGCCGAGGAATTGGAAATTGCTCTATTGGACATGAAAGGTCTCACTGCAAATTATTTATTGGATGGTCAACAAAATTGGCTGGATGTTTTTGCGGAGAAAAAAAGCTCGTTCGATCATTGGTTCAATCAAGCCAGGGAACGAAGTCACACCGATGAAGAGAAAAAAATCCTGGACGAGATCGAAGTCTTATTTGCTGCATATTTGAAATATCAAAACAAAGTCATTCAGTATTATGAGCATGGAAATTTTAATAAAGCTCATCAACTACTTACCAGGGAGATGCGATCAACCTTTGATAAAATTTATGACAAATGTGAGGATTTACTTTTTATCAATGAAAAAATCATGTCCAACATCAACCACGTTATTGAACGTGATAGTCGGACGATCAATCGGATCATGTTTGGCATCGGGATTCTGGGAATTTTATTGGGACTTGCCCTGGGTATGATTCTGGCACGTGGCATCACCCATTCCATTTATGAGCTGGTTCTAAAAGTCAGGGGGGCGACCAACGAAGAAATCGTCGAAAAAGTGGACATTGCTAATGAAACCGAATTAGAACAATTAAGCAAACATGTCAGGCGATTGATCGATAAAGTCCATGAAGTGAATAAAGATTTGGAGCGAAGTCAGAAGATGCTGATTCGCTCGGAAAAATTAGCCTCCCTGGGACAGATGGCAGCAGGTTTAGCTCATGAGCTTCGCAATCCTTTGACAGCCATCAAAATGCTTATTTTTACCGTTCAAAAAGAAGCTCAAAAAGATGCTCAACTGACAAAAGATTTTGGGGTGATCTTGAAAGAAATCGAGCGGATGGAAACATTTTTACAGAATTTTTTAGATTTCGCCCGCCCGCCAGAACCCAATTTTAGCGCCATCGATATCAACGAAACCTTGAAACGAACCTTAAATTTATTATCTGCTCAACTGAAAGGTGGAAAGATAAAGCTTGTGGAAAAACTCCATGCAGTAGATGCAAGTGTCCACGCCGATCAAGAACAACTACAGATTGTTTTTTTAAATATCATTTTGAACGCCATCCAATCAATTCCTGACAGCGGAATATTGAGAGTTGAAACAGCGGTAAAAAGAGAGCCAAAACAATCCATAGCTTTTGTACAGGTGCTTGTTAGCGATGATGGAATCGGCATTCCTGCCAAAATTTTTGACTCGATTTTCGATCCTTTTGTAACAAGTAAGGAAGGGGGAACGGGACTCGGACTTTCAATCGCCAATCAAATCGTACACAACCATGGTGGTTGGATAGAGGCGCTCAATAATCCTGATAAGGGTGCAACTTTTATTGTGAATTTACCAATCAAGGATTTGAAAGAATGATAAAGAAAATTCTCATTGTTGATGATGAAGAAAGTGTGAGATATTCATTTGAACGGTTTTTGAATGAACCAGGGTACCAGGTTACCACTGCAAAAAATGGTGCCGAAGCACTTTCAAAATATGCCGAACAATCCTTCGATCTGGTTGTACTCGATGTCCGATTGCCTGACATGTCGGGGCTTGAAGTCTTGACAAAAATAAAATTGATCGATCCGAAAGCAATCGTTCTAATGATCACGGCTTATGGCACAACCGATCTGGCCATAGAGACAACCAAGCAGGGAGCTTATGACTATATTCTAAAACCGTTTGACATCCCTGCCATGAAAAAAGTTATCGAAGAAGCACTGAATTGCAGCCATTTGATGCGGACTCAAGTTGTTATCGAAACGGATGGTAAAACAGAAAAAGGAGATCGCATCATTGGCAACAGCCCAGTGATGCAGGAAGTATACAAGATGATCGGTCGGGTGGCTGGCAGCGATGTGAATATTCTGTTGCGGGGAGAAAGTGGAACGGGTAAGGAACTGGTTGCCAGGGCAATTTATCAGCATAGCAGTCGCTCACAACGACCTTTTTTGGCGGTAAATTGTGCTGCCATTCCTGAAACACTTTTGGAGAGCGAGCTTTTCGGCTATGAAAAAGGCGCTTTTACTGGAGCCAATCGTCGTAAAATCGGCAAATTTGAGCAAGCCAATGAGGGGACAATTTTTTTAGATGAAATCGGCGATATGACGCTTGCGACCCAATCAAAGATTCTTCGTGTCTTACAGGAAGGCTGCTTCGAGCATCTCGGGGGAGAACAATCTATTCATGTCGATGTCCGAGTGGTCGCTGCCACCAATCGAAATTTAGAAAAAGCCATCGAAGAAGAAAAATTTCGAGAAGACCTCTATTATCGCATCAAAGTCGTCACCATTACCCTTCCGCCATTGCGACTACGTAATCAAGATATTCCAGATTTGGTCAATTACTTTTTAGACAAACATTGTACCCTCTTAAAAAAGGACAGGCTATCCGCATCAAAAGATGCACTTGAACAGATGCAGAGCTATCACTGGCCTGGCAATATTCGTGAGCTGGAAAATGTGATGCGAAGGGCGATTGTTTTGTGTAAGGGCAATGTGATCACCGAAGACCTGGTCATTGAAGAGTTTCAAAGCTCAGATGCACCCGATATTATGGATTCAGAAAAAATGGCAAGCTTTCCTAATTGGAAAGAGTATATCGGACGCTACAAAGGAGAGCTGTATGAGAAAATCATGTCTGAGACGGAAAAAGTTCTTCTCGAACAGGTGCTCAAAGAAACTGAGGGAAACCAGGTTCAAGCAGCAAAAATATTGGGGATTTCCAGGTTCACATTAAGGGATCGTCTTGAAAAATATAATATTCAAAAAGAAGTGATTATCAAGAAATTGTAGATGATTCAAACAGCATGGAAAAAATTCTAACAACCTTTCTCAAATAACTTCGGATTACCCATCATTTCTTACAAGCTTTAACTTATTATAAATTAAATCTTAGCACCTGCTTGAGAATAGTGAAAATTGTGGCATATCGTTTGATTAGAATATAATCAAACACAGGAGTGCATTCCCTTTATGGAATGCATCAAGCGATCCATAAAGGGATCGCACTCCGTAATAATTTAGATTTAGCTAATTGCCAAGCCTATGAAAGACTTAATCATGATAATCGACGATGATCCAGGCGTCAAGCTGGCTTTCGAAAAAGTTCTGACAGGAGAGGACTTTTTAATTTCAACTTCTTCTAATTCAGCAAGATTAATCGATCTTATTGGCTCAAAAAATCCGCGGGTCGTAATTTTAGATATGAAGATGCCTGGATATTCTGGAGCAGATTTGCTTCGAAAAATTAAAAAGTCAAACCGAAAGCTTCCCGTGATTATCATGACTGCTTATTCAAATATGTTTACAGAAAAAGATGCCCTTATGTTGGGCGCTGATGCTTATTTAAAAAAGCCATTTGAAATTAATACAATGTTATCAAAATTGAGAAGCCTGGTGAATGAGCAAAACTGATACAACTGGTTCAATTTTTGCAAGATATATCAAAAAGGGATTACGATGCCTTTATGCATCGTCCCATCCATGGGGATGCATTCCATAAAGGGAATGTACTCCAGCTTTTTCAAATTTATTCTAATTTAAACAGAGATATTTACCCTAATTCGCTAAGGAGTCATAATTTAAACCTGGAAAATCAACTATGAATGAGCTGGTGCGGTTTGTGTTACAGTCGGGTTTTGTTGCAAAAACAGTTTTAGTGATACTCTTCGTGTTATCCGTTATTTCCTGGGGGATAATCATTGAAAAAGTCAGGTTGTTTTCAAAGGTGTATAAAGAAAACGATAAATTCTCACATCTTTTTAAGCTTCGTGTAAAATGGAATGATCGATTTACATACAGTCGAGAGTTTAAATCCAGTCCAATTGCAAAAATATTTAGAAAAAATTTCAATGATATAAAGGTATGGATTGAAAGCTCTTTTGAAGATAATGGATTGTCACCAATCGGTCAAAATCCCCTGGGAATTAATAAACAGCGAATCCCAATTCGTTCCCTGTTTGAAGTGGGTATTGCAGAAGAAATAGCCATATTGGAAAAGCGCATTGTTTTTTTGGGTACCACCGTGAGTGTGAGTCCGTTCCTGGGATTGTTGGGAACGGTTTGGGGAATTATGACAGCGTTCTTGAGCATGGGCGTGGAGGGTTCGGCTGATATTTCAGCCGTTGGCCCTGGCATTGCTGAAGCATTAATCACGACAATTGCTGGATTGGCAGTGGCAATTCCAGCCCTGGTCGCCCATAACTATTTCGTCAATAAATTACGCCAGGTTGAAAAAGATATGGAAAACTTTTTTGCCAATTTGATCATCACTGTGGAAAGAGAGCGCCCGTTGTGAAGAATTCAAAATATCGAATCATATCAGAAATTAATGTGACTTCGCTGGTTGATGTAACGATGGTGCTGTTGATTATTTTTATGATTACCGCACCATTGCTGCGCAGCGGGATTGAAGTCGAGCTGCCCAAATCAAAAGCCGATGATCTGAAACCGTATGAAGGCGTGGTCATTACGCTCACTCGGGAGGGGACTATCAAACTGAATGATGAAACAGTAAAATTAGAAAATTTTGAGGTCAAGTTGTTACAAATTTATGCAGCCAGCAGCCGCAAAATGGTGATGCTGCAAGCAGATAAAGAAGTCCCGTATGGCAAAGTTATTCAAATTATGGATCGGATTAAAGGAGCAGGAATTAACAACCTGGGTTTAATTGTTCAGCCTGAAAAAGAGAAATGAAAAATTCGGTTTTAATATCGTCTGTTTTACATATTTTGATAATCATTTTTTTGTTGGTATGGCGTTCCGAGCCAAAGCGATGGACAAAAACGTCCACGATCTATCCCGTTGAATTGGTCAGCATGGTTCAGATTAAAGAGAATCCCAGCGTCAAAAAAGACGAAGTCAAAACCGTTCAAAAACCTGAAAAGGTAAAAGAGGAACCAATCAATATTTCTAAAACGCCTGTAAAAATGCGTTCTGAGGAAAAAAAGGAATCTCCAACTGAACCAATTCTACAGCCAAAAACACCAGCGGCGTCTGAATCGGGCGGACTGAAAATTGATACCAAAGATTTTCCCTTTGCCTATTATCTCACGATTTTACAGAATCGAGTTCAGAATTATTGGCAGCCGCCCTATCAGACGTCAACGCAGCAGGAAAAAATGTCGACAGTAGTTGGATTTCAGGTGCTACGAAATGGAAAAATAGTAAATGTATCTGTGGAAAAATCATCAGGCAGGTATCTATATGATCAAGCAGCGCAGCGTGCAGTGTACTCGGCGAATCCTTTACCGCCCCTGCCTGATGAATTTAGCGGAAAATTTTTATCAGTGCATATAGAATTTGAGGGAATATTGTGAAAAGTCGTTTGATGAAAGAATTGATGATTTTTATGATAATGATATCGGTTTCAAAATTGAATGCCCAGGATGAAGTTTATTTAAAAATTCAATCAGAAGGATTTCAAAAGATAAATCTCATTGTGGCGCCTTTTCAATCTGAAGGGCGGACAGATTTGACCGAACAAATTCGAGAGGTGATGTTAAATGATCTAACCTTATCAGGATTTTTTCAACTATTTGATGAGTCAAAAAATGACCTGTCTTCGGGGAATGGCGATCAAAATGATGCGCTTCAATCAGGAGCACGAATTGAGGGAAATTTAAAATATCAAAGTAATGAAATTCTCATGAATGCGCATTTAATAGAATTACCATCAAAGCGAAAAATTTTTGATAAAAAATTTAATGCCCAAATTCGGTCGTCTCGTTCCTTAGCGCACCAGGTTTCGGATGAGGTCGTCTTTTATTTAATCGGTGAAAAAGGGATTGCGACGACTAAGATTGCTTTTGTTTCAGAAAAAGGAAAGGCAAAAGAAATTGCTGTAATCGACTACGATGGGAATGGTTTTCAGCAATTGACATCTTCAAGCTCGTTAAATATATCACCCAGATGGTCGCCAGATGGCGACAAGATTGCATTTACCAGTTATATCATGGAAAATCCTGACCTGTTGATTTTACCATTGAATGATAAAAAAGCGTACCGACTTTCCAATCAACAGGGATTGAACACGGCGCCTGCCTGGTCGCCTGATGGCAAGAGAATCGCCCTGACCATGTCAAAGGATGGCAATCCAGAGATTTATGTGATGGAAATTAAAGGTGGAAAAACACGTCGCCTGACTAATCATCCAGCAATAGATTCTTCACCATCCTGGTCGCCCGATGGCAGGGAGATTGTCTTTACATCGGATCGCAGCGGCGCACCCCAGCTTTATTTGATGGATTCCGAAGGCGGGAATATTCGACGATTGACTTTTGAGGGCAGCTATAACGATTCACCTGCCTGGTCTCCCCGAGGGGATCGAATCGCTTATGTTTCCCGAGATGATGGACGGTTTCATATCTATTCCATCAATGTAAACGGCAAGGAAATGCTGAAACTGACGGATGGAGCAGGCAATAATGAAAATCCCTGCTGGTCGCCCGATGGCTTGCGACTGGCGTTCGCATCAAGCCGAGATGGCAGATATGATATTTATGTTATGAATTGGGATGGTTCACAATTAAGAAAGGTGACCCGAAATGGAGGAAATATCTCTCCATCCTGGTCACCTCGTTTGAAAATTGACTGATTGTTTTAACTTTAAATAATAACGCAGAGACGCTAAGACGCAAGTGTTTTTTCTGACAAAGGAAAGAAATTGATAACTTAATTTTTATTCATTGCGTCTCTGTGCCTTTGCGGTAAAAAAAATTAATTTAATCAAATTTAACTTCGGAGGAAGGAAAAATGAGTAAAAAAATTATTCTAAGTAGTCTCTTGTTTGGTTTAATCGTGGTGTTCCTGACGTGTGACCTGAATAAAAAATCCATTGAATGTGTACCCACGCTGGATGATACTACGGTTTATGGATTAAACAAACAAATCGGTGAGCTACGGAAAAATCTTGATAATTTCCAGCAATTTCAAAAGAAAGGTCAACGAGTCAAAGCTAATGAACAAATGAAAACGCTTGGCAAGGGACTGGAAAACCTGGAAAACTATTATTTGCCTTTAATTAACGCCAGAGCGCATCTGTCGTCGGCTTACAAGCTGTCATTGAGAAAAGATTTAACAAAATCTAAAGAGGAGTTTAACAAATCTCAGCAACAAATCTTAGCGATAAAAAGTAAAGCAACAGGAAATGTTCTTAAAGATATCAATGGCTTATTGTTAAGCTATGGTACTCTGGAAAAGGAATTCGATGTACCAAAGAAGAATTTACAACCTTTGTTTATTGAAGTCTCTGGACAATTAGCTGGTTTAATTAATAAGAAAATACAATAAAGGATTATCTCACGGAGGGATTAATATCATGAGAAAAATAATAAGTATAATTAGGGTCTACTGAAAAAGTCGGCGGATTTTATATTCCCCAAAAATCTGCCTATTGATAATTCTCAATTGTCGCTTTATTTCAATTTATCTTATTGATTCGCCAAAAAATTGAATCTTTGTACATATTATATTAAATATTGTTATAATATGAACTTTTAAAAATATAAATTCCGTCCACAGAATTGGAGCTCTTATAGAAATTAATTCTAATAAAAAAATTTTTTTGTGGTGAGTTCTTTTTCTGCGGACAAAAAATATTTTTTAAAAGTTCAATTCATGCCCGTTTGAAGTATAACTATCCTTTCGCATTGTAAAAGTGCAAGGTTTTTGATCCGATTTATTGAACTTACGCATATTTGGATAGTAAAAAATATGATATTTTAATGCTACAAGCTATTGTTATTATAAATTTTATTTATTTTTTCAGTAGACCCTAATTACGTTACTATTTCTTGGTGCCACCCTGTTCTTGAATTGTGACTCAGTTAAAAAATCAAAACCACGAGCCTGGATTGAAGCATTGGATGAAAACGACATCACTTTAATATCCAAGCCGATAAAGGAGATTCGAAAACACTTTGACACAGCTCAGCAACTTCAGAAAAAGGGACAGAAAAACAAGGCGGATATGGAGCTGAAATTAGCCCGCCAGGGTCTTGAACAGCTTGAATCGTATTACTTGCCGTTGATGAATGCAAAACTGCGGCTGGCGACTGCTTTTAAGCAGGTAGAAAGAAACGAGGTCGCTAATGCTTCGGAAAAAGTGAATCAAGTCACTGCAGACCTGTTTATTGCAGGAGAAAAAGCTCCTGCTGAGGCGAAACAAGAATTGCAATCTTTAATGTCAGATCTGGAATCCTTTGAAAATGAATTAAATCAAGCTGGTTTGAAAACTCAAGATAGCTTTGTGAAATTTATCGAACGAATCGAAAATCTAATGTCGAAAACCAAATAGTTTCTGCCAGGAAAGGGATAATTTTTAATTTAAACTGTCATTGCGAGGAGCGAAACGACGAAGTCAACGATGCGCCAATGGCGTGCAATCTTCAGTTTTTTATAGAGATTGCTTCGGCAAAAAACGCCTCGCAATGACAGGATTAATACAAATTAGACACTAAATAACGAAAATCAAATGAGGAGTAATAACACCATGAAAATGATGAAATTTGTAGTCGTTGCTTTTGCAATACTATCATTAATTGTGATCAACGGTTGTTCAAAAAAAGTTACCAAAACAGCACCTGCGACCCAGGAGACCAGGCCCGTCAGTACACCGACTGTGGAAACTAAGCCAAAAGTGGAAACAATAGACCTGGAGCCGAAAGAAAAATCAATGCCCAAAGTTGACCTGAGCTTTAGCAATGTCAATTTTGACTATGATAAGTACGATCTGACCCCAGAAGCCAGGGAAATATTGGCAAACCACGCTCGATTGTTAAAAGAAAATCCGCAGGTCAAACTAAAAATAGAGGGTCATTGCGATGAGCGAGGCACCGTTGAATATAACCTTGCCCTGGGCGAGCGTCGTGCTTATGCGGTAAAAAATTACCTGGTGAATTATGGAATCGATCCATCTCGCCTTTCCACGATCAGTTATGGAAAAGAACGACCGTTTGATATGAGATCAACGCCAGAAGCGTGGGCAAAAAATCGTCGGGCAGCTTTTGTAATTTCGCAATTATAAGCAAAGATACCCCTTTTCCCTCCACGTCTCTCCAGGTGAAGATTGGTGTTCGTCTGGAGAGACTTTTATAATTGAGAGAATGAATTGAACAGAAAGGGATTCCATCCGCCTGGAGCTGAACGTGTCCCATATCTTTTACTGGACACATAGGGAACAGTTTCAATTTACGTAGTTGTTGATATGGTACATGAAATCAATCAGTTTTGAAAGTAATACTGACCATTCAAACCTTATTTTAGTATATTTTAACCTTAGTAGTTTTTGAGACCAACAAACAATAAACCTTATTACCTTATTTGATATGAATAAGATAATAAGGTTTGAGAAGTTTAGTTATCTCAGGCTACTAAGGTTGAAGAAAAATAAAATAAGGTTTTAATAATGTAATTATAGTGGATATAGTGAACTATTGCCAATTAACTACAATGTAGAATTGGTCTCCCGGTGTCCAGTAACAAGGATATGGGTAAAGATGAGTCCTGAGCGGATCGAGTCCATTTCTCAAACAAATAGGAATCAAGAAAATGAGAGTTGTACTTTTAAAGAGTTTTATAGTTGTTTTTATTTCATTGCTCATATCGAGTTGTGCGACCCGAAAAGAGATTGTACGTTTTAAAGAAGATATGTCTTACCTTCGTATCCAAACAGAATCGCTTCGGCAGGAGAATGAAGAGATCAAAAAGATGCTTCGGGAGCTTGGCAAAAATTTCAATGATTTGCAAAATGAAACCCGTCGTACCAAAGCAGATGTGTTGACCGAAATTGGTAATATTAAATCACAATCCCAGGTGATAGATAGTAAATTGGAAGATAATACCTATCGGATGTCGCATTTTCTGCAAAAAGCAGAAAGCATCACAAATCCTTCTTCTCCAAAAGATTCGCTTGAAAATGCATTGAATCAAGACAAACCCGTAGAGCCATCTGTTCAGAAGCCCGATCTTGAACCATTAGATGTTTATAATGCCGCCTACCTTGATCTTTCAAAGGGTTATTATCACCTGGCGCTGCAGGGATTTCAACGGTTCATTGAAAAATTTCCTCAAAGTGATCTTGCAGATAATGCCCAGTATTGGATTGGCGAAGTTTATTATGCCCAGAAGGACAATCAAAAGGCAATTGAAGAATTTAAAAAGGTAATCGAAAATTTTCCAAAAGGAGACAAGGTTGCTGCTGCTTTGCTCAAAATTGGTTTTTGTTATTTTAACCTGGGCGACCAGGCGACAGGCAAGAAATATTTGAGAATTGTTATCGAACGATTTCCCAATTCAGAAGAAGCGAGGCTTGCCAAATCCAGACTTGGGGAGTCACGATAAAAAAATCAAAAGCGTTGATCCCCAGAATTATTGCAGTTGAAACAGTTGATAAGATGACAGAGAAACAGATCGTGGCTAAGGTCAGAAATTTCTTTGTAAGGAATTAGGCTGGGGTGTTACATTTGTGAAAATATTTTCCTACATATTTTGAATTGCTGTTTTCATACGTTGAAACCATCTTCATTGGTAGAGCAAAATAATACTTATTG
>Ga0209636_10007717_pt1 | contig 10969 bp, 10 predicted proteins | sample DeeMarSWOR152_54_FD_187464 | JGI IMG/M metagenome (GOLD analysis project Ga0209636, IMG submission 187464) | Marine sediment microbial communities from White Oak River estuary, North Carolina - WOR-1-52-54 (SPAdes) (version 2) | ecosystem: Environmental > Aquatic > Marine > Intertidal zone >... | reverse complement strand
AATCCGGCCATTCATATTAAGACGAACTAAAGAGATGGTTGCCAACGATCTTCCTCCTGTGTCTGAACAAACTGTATTTTGCGACATGACCGATGAGCAGGCAAAAATTTATGATGAAGAAAAATCAGCTGTACGAAATATAATTCTTAAAAGCATGGGTGACCCACGGTCACAGGAATCATCTATCGCACTCCTTCAGGGTCTGATGAGGTTGAGACAAATTTCCAATCACCCTGTAATGGTGCATGAAAGCTATTCAGCAGATTCGGGAAAATTTGAAACAGTGCTTCAGAATATAGAAAGTGTTCTGTCTGAAGGACATAAAATACTTATCTTCTCATCATTTGTCAAACACCTTAATCTTTTCGCAGAGGCTCTCGCCAAAAAAAGAATTACTTTTTCAATGCTGACGGGAGCCAGTACAAACAGGGAAAAGATTGTGAGTACATTTCAGAATGACCCTTTGAACGTAGTTTTTCTTATCTCGATTAAATCAGGTGGGCTCGGACTGAATCTTACTGCAGCTGATTATGTTTTTATTCTTGATCCATGGTGGAATCCGGCAACAGAATTGCAGGCAAGGAACCGGGCTCACAGGATCGGTCAGGGAAAAAGTGTCTTTGTTTACAGATATATTTCGACAGGTACTCTTGAAGAGAAAATAATTAAGCTTCAGGAGAAGAAATCAAAGCTTGCAGAGTCATTTGTTAGCAGTAATAACCCATTAAAATATATTGATATAAACCAGATACTTGAGTTAATTAATTAATTTTAGCTCTCCTCTTCACCCCTTCTCCCGTCCTTCCGTTCTATTCTCTAATCTTCCCGTTTCCCTCTTATTTTATTATATTAGCCGAAAACTAACCATGAAAGTACTTGGCATAAACTGCAGTCCCAAGAAAGGTGGTAATACTGAACTGCTCATTAAAGAAGTTTTTAGATCTTTGGAAAACAACGGAATAAAGACTGAATTCTTCCAGCTTGGAGGTAAAGAAGTAAATGGTTGCAAGGCATGTATTCGACAGCATTAACCATTTTTTCCTTATTGATGAGATGATCATTCCCGGATCATCATACTGGAACATAGGAACAGGAATGGAAAAGGGCGATGTTCTAAAAGTTGAAGAGGGAATGAAAACGATGAGGGTACTTGCTGAGAATCTTACATGGTTGCTGAAAAAAATACAAGATTGATGATAAAACTTCATGAATTGCAGTACTTTATTTACTCCTTATCCATTTAACCATGCGACTTTTTGTTCAGGTTTATGCTCTTGCCCGATAATATCCCTGTAAAGTTCAGGTCTTCTTGCCTTTACATATCTGTATCCCCCGGCATCCGTTAGTTTTTCGGCAGTCAGAACTGCTGTTACAAATTCATCATCAAGTGCCCGGCATTCGGTAATGACATCTCCGAACGGATCAATAATCATTGAACCACCGTTTTTAAGCTGATCATCATCCATACCAACCGGATTGGAAAAAACAATATAAATACCATTATCGTAAGCTCTTGCCGGAAGCCATTTCATAAGCCACTCCCTCCCTTTTGGACCATCGAATTCCGATCTCAGTAAATGCCGGTTTTTTTCCCTGTTCTTCCAGAGTTCACGATTAAAGTAGCCGGCTCCGGGTCTTGACGAGGGTGTCCCCATTGTAACATGAGGCATGAAAATAATATCAGCTCCAAGCAGTTTTGTAGCTCTTACATTTTCAATTATATTATTATCATAACATGTTAGTATACCGCATTTCCAACTCCCCAGATTAAAAATACAATATTCATCCCCTGGTGAAAGGTGAGGATTTATAAATGGATGTAATTTCCTGTGCTTTGCTATCAATCCATTTTTATCAATACATATATAAGTATTAAACAGTCTGTTGCCATAGTCTTTCTCAAACAGACCGGCCAGTATTGTAATATTGTATTTCCCTGCGATCTGTATAAGCTTTGATACACTTCCCCCTTCAGGAACATACTCTGCCAGGTCCAGCAGTTGTTCCCGGCTAAGTTTACGTGTGAAAGTATATCCCGTTACTGAGCATTCGTGAAAAGCTATTAATCCGGAGCCTTCCAGAGCGGCCTTTTCTGCAATAATTTCTATCACAGACAGGTTATAATCTTTGTCGCCACTCCGGTGTTCAAATTGTGCTGTTGATACTTTAATATTTTCCATGGCAGATAAATAAAAAGGCCGGTATTATTTTACCGGCCCTTAAATTAATCAATTAATCTTTTAATAGTGTTCTCTTTCAACATAGTGTGTATGCAGAAGTTCATGTGCTTTAAGGCTGTTTGGCTTACCCAGAAAATCCTTATAGAGAGCAATAATCTCAGGATTTTCATGTGATTTGCGAAGAGCCATGTGCTCATCTTCAGAATAAATTGCTTTAATCCGGTTTTCCCGTATTTCCATGCTGGTAGGAATTGGCTGACCTCCGCCGCCGATGCATCCTCCGGGGCACGCCATTATCTCAATGAAATGATAAGATGCTTTCCCTTTTTTCACAAGCTTCATAATATTATTTGCATTTGTAAGCCCGTGGGCAATAGCAACTTTGAGTTCTACACCTTCAAGAAATTTCCATTCATCGGTACATCCCTCAATTTTAATTTTTGCTTCTTTTATTCCGTCCATTCCACGAACAGGAGTTATATTAAGATTATTGAATGGCACTTCTTTTCCTGTAACGATTTCATAAGCTGTTCTGAGTGCAGCTTCCATAACACCGCCGGTAGCACCGAAAATCACACCTGCACCGGTTGAATCTCCCATAATTGAGTCATACTGGGATGGTTTAAGAACTCTGAAGTCTATGCCGGCCTGCTTTATCATAACTGCAAGTTCCCTTGTTGTAATAACAAAATCAATATCTTTATACCCGCTGGCTCTCATCTCAGGTCTGTCTGCCTCAAATTTCTTTGCAGTACAAGGCATAACAGATACTGACACTATTTTTGAAGGATCCAGCTTCCGTTTCTTTGCGAAGTATGTTTTTGCCAGTGCACCGAACATCTGCTGGGGAGATTTACAGGTTGACAGATTTGACAGATATTCAGGATATTTGTGTTCAACGAATTTTATCCATCCGGGTGAACATGAAGTAAACATAGGAATTCTAGTTTTCTTATCTCCATCAACCAGGACTTTCTTAAGCCTTGTGAGCAATTCTGTTCCCTCTTCCATTATTGTGAGGTCGGCGCTGAAGTCGGTATCGAGTACTGAATCAAAGCCTAGCTGTTTCAAAGCAGTGACCATCTTCCCTGTGACTCTTTCACCCGGATCATATCCGAGGTCTTCTCCCAGTGCTACTCTTACAGCCGGTGCTGTTTGAACAACAACATGCTTATCCGCATCATAGATTGCATCCCACACCTGGTCGATAGAAGTTTTTTCAACCAGTGCACCTGTCGGGCAACGGGTCACACACTGACCGCAGGCAGTACATACAACATGGCTCATCGGGCGGTCGTGGAATGATGATATTTTCTGGTGCGAACCCTTGTTGGCAACAGTAATGGCTGAAATATATTGAAGTTCAGAACAGGTTCTCACGCAACGCTGGCAACGAATGCATTTGCTGTCGTCCTTAATAAAAGCCGGAGATGATATATCGATCGAGTATGGGTGGTCTTCGACAATATCAAGGAATATTGTATCGCCGAAAGCAAATTCGTTAGCCAGTGCCTGCAATTCACATTTCGTGTTTTTATAGCATTTTGTACAGTCTGATTTGTGTTCGGAAAGTAGAAGCTCAACAATGTGCTTCCTGGCATTCCTTACCTTAAGTGTATTGGTATGGATATCCATTCCTTCAGAAACCGGTGTGGCACAGGCAGCTATCAAGGTTCTTGCGCCTTTTTGTTCTACCACACATACACGACAGTTGCCGGCAACACAGAGGTCAGGATGATTACATAATGTGGGTATATTGATTTTCAATTTCTGAGCTGCAGCAAGAACTGTGGTTCCCTCAGGAACAGAAACAAACTGGTCATTTATATTCAGATTTACCATAATACTCTTTTTTCATAATTAATAAATAATTTCTTCCCTGAAGTTTTCAACAATAGTTCTGAAAGCATTACCTACCGACTGACCCAAACCACACTTTGAAGCGACCTTCATAGTATCAGCAAGCTTAACCAGTTCATTTAGATATGTTGACTTCACATCTCCTTTTTTGACTTTTTCCACACCTTTCAGAAGCTGCTGGCAGCCAACTCTGCAAGGAGTGCACTGTCCGCATGATTCCTCGGCAAAAAAATCTAGATAGTTATGCAAAACATTATACATTGATCTTGAACTGTTAAAAAGTTTCATTGATCCACCAGTTGGCACGCCTTCAAAACCGATAATTGTCTCATTGAATTTCTTCCTGGGCACACAAAAGCCTGATGCACCTCCTACCTGTACAGCTTTGGTATCTCCGTCGCCGAACTCATTAACAAACTGCTGCACTGTCATTCCCAGTTCAAGTTCAAATATTCCGGGTGTTGGTGTATCTCCTGAAATAGAGAATACTTTTGAACCTCTGGAATCTTTGGTTCCAAGGAGGTTGTATTTTTCTGCTCCATGCTTGATAATCATCACCACAGTTACCAGTGTTTCCACATTATTGATCGATGTGGGCTTATAAAACACACCTGAAGTAGTAGGATACGGAGGTTTGTTGCGGGGTTCTCCCCGATCACCCTGTATCGATTCAAAAAGAGCACTCTCCTCACCACATATATATGCTCCGCTTCCCATGCAATATCTGATTCTGAAATCATATCCTATTTCATCAATCATGTTATGAAATGATTCGAGTTCCTTCATTAGTTGTGGCAGAAGAAACCTGTATTCACCGCGCAGATATACAATTCCTTTTTTTGCACCAATAGCTCTGCTGGCTATAGCCATCCCTCCGTATACCTTATAGGATACCCTGTCGAGTATTTCACGATCCTTGAAAGTACCGGGTTCTCCCTCATCAGCATTGCATACAATATACTTCTCAGAATCTTTTCCAGCAGCAGCATATTTCCATTTTAGTCCTGTGGGAAATCCTGCCCCCCCACGTCCTTTTAGTCCTGAATCAAGAATTTGTTGAATAATCTCCTCACTCTTCATTGAATAGGCTTTTGTCAATACTTCTTTAGGGGAGATTTTTTCGAATATGAGGTCAACCTTAGTTAGTCCCTTAATATTTTCCATGATATAACCGAATATTTTTACTTTTGCATATAACTTTTAATAATCTCAACCACTTTCTCGGGTGTCAGTTCTGTGTAAGGAATCTCATTAATAAGTATGGCAGGAGCTTTATGGCACCATCCTATGCAGTTGGTTTCAAGAAGACTGAACATCTTGTCGGAAGTTGTCTCCCCGACTTTTATTTTAAGCATATCCTCCAGAGTCTGTATTATCTCTGCTTTACCCTTCATAGAGCATGTTATTGTTTTACAAATCCTTATCACATACTTACCTCTCACTTTTGTGTCGAGAAAGGAATAAAAAGAAGCCGTTCCGTAAACCTCGGCAGCAGAAATCTCCAGCTCCTTTGCCACTTCCACCATTGCCTCATCAGTAAGGTAATTGTGCTTCTCAACAATACCCTGAAGTATAGGCATAAGGTTCTCTCTTGCCCGGCCGTGTTTGTCGGTTAATTCCTTCACCAGATTTCCAACTTGGTACATTTCTATTTGATTTTTAGGTAATTAAACATTTTTTTAATACAGAATATCATTTTTTTTGGGGCTGTTAAATTAATGACAATACTTATTTAAAAAAGCTTACATAAATCATAGTCCGTTATTTAGAATGAAAATAAACAACTTCTGGAATTACGGATCTTAACAGGTGAAGTAAGGAAATCCCTCAAAGCGGGAGTTGATCGCAGATAAGGTATGATGCCCATGAAATTATTTTTTGTATCAACAAAGGTTTAACTTACTTGCTTTTTAAAGAGATTTTAATTAACTTGTAAGAATAAACCTTCCATAAACAAGTGATTATCAATTTATATGCTTAGAATCCGTAAGATAGCTAATCCCTACCTGGCTTCGAACTTCCGTGCCATGGAGCAGGTAAAGAGTATCATATCAAAGCAGTTCCCTGACATTTCTAAGAAGAAAGTCGACATTCTGGATGAACAGCTTATCAATCCACTGAAGTATAAATATCAGTCAATCCTGCTGATTGCAGAAAATATAAATGAGACAATACTGGGATTTGCTCTTTTAAAGTATATGCCCGATCATAAGTTCTGCTTTCTCGACTTCATTGCCGCATCACCAGGCAAAACCTCTACAGGTGTTGGTGGAGCTCTTTACCAGAGAGTCAGGGAAGAAACAGAGGCATTGGGGGCAACAGGTCTTTTTTACGAATGTCTACCTGATGATCCGGATTTGTGTAGAAATCAGGCCCATCTCGACCAAAACAAAAAGCGACTTGCGTTCTATGAGCGTTTCGGAGCCCGTCCGCTTGTCAATACATTATATGAAACAGGTGTGAAACCTCAGGATGATTGCCCTCCTTACCTTGTTTTTGATGGATTGGGAGTTCATACATCATTACCAAGAAAAATCACAAGGAAGATTGTCAGGTCTATACTGGAAAGGATTTACGGTGATTATTGCCCTGCTGAATATATTAATAAAGTTATCGAAAGTATTGAGGATGATCCTGTAACATTACGCCCTTTCCGGTATCATAAACCTGATAAAACAAAAGAATTCAGGACACAGTTATCGGAAAAAAACAAAATACTACTGATTGTTAATGACAGCCATTCAATTCACAATATTCATCAGAGGGGATACGTGGAATCACCTGTGAGAATTCCCCTAATAAGTACAGAGCTTGAAAAAACGGGAATCTTCAGAGCAGGAAGTATAAAAGAGTTTCCAGAGAGGCATATTCTTAATATACATGAACGAGGTTATGTTCAGTACTTCAAAACAGTATGCACTAACCTGCCTCCGGGAAAATCGATTTACCCCTACGTGTTCCCGATAAGAAATTCAACCCGTCCTCCAAAGGAATTATCTGTCAGAGCAGGTTATTATTGTATCGATTCATTTACTCCTCTTAATAAAAATGCATTCACGGCTGCACGCACGGGAGTCAATTGTACCCTTACAGCAGCCAACGAAATAGTGTCAGGTACTAAAGCTGCCTATGTTCTCACAAGGCCGCCGGGCCATCATGCCGAAAAATTTGTTTTCGGGGGATTCTGTTATTTTAATAATAATGCCATAGCTGCAAATTTTCTGAGCCAATACGGGAAAGTTGCTATACTTGATATTGATTATCACCACGGAAACGGACAACAGCAAATTTTTTATGAAAGAAATGATGTTTTAACTTTATCGATACATGGTCATCCTTCCTTTGCTTATCCATATTTTTCCGGATTCAGGGAAGAGAAAGGAGAAGATAAAGGATATGGATTTAACTTCAATTACCCGCTTGAAGAAAATATTAATGGTGAACAGTACAGAAAAACTCTCTCAAAAGCTATTAAAAGAATTAAAGCGTTTCGCCCTTCCTTTCTGGTAGTGGCTTTTGGTCTTGATACTGCAAAGGGTGATCCGACAGGTACCTGGAAATTATCTGCTAACGACTTTGAAAATAATGGCAGAATGATCGGTGAACTTAAAATCCCCACTCTGATTGTCCAGGAGGGTGGCTATAAGACACAGACTCTTGGACTCAACGCAGCGGTATTTTTTAAAGGCTTTGCACAAACTCATAATATTCATACAACAGGGAGATCAATTTCGTAAACGTTAATGTCAGTGATTACTGATCTGTTCCAGTATCCACTTATACCAGCTATCCAGACCATCACTCCCTGTGCATGATAATTCAAAAAGAGGGATCCCGGGATTTAAATTAAACAGATCCGACCGAAAGTTCTCAAGGCTGAAATTCGTATAAGGAAGCAGATCAATCTTATTAAGTATCACAGCCTTAGCTTCTCTGAAAAGCATGGGGTATTTGGCAGGTTTATCATCACCCTCGGTTGTACTCACAACTGCAAGCTTAAATGTCTCACCAAGATCAAATTGTGTCGGGCAAATAAGGTTACCAACATTCTCCACGAACAGCATATCCAGATTATCCAGGTCAAAAAAATTCAGGACTTTTGAAATGCTGTAAGAATCAAGATGACAACCGCCTTCCGTGTTAATAACCACAATTGGTATACCGTATTTCTTCAGCCGTTGTGCGTCGCGGTCAGTAGTTACATCACCTTCAACCACACCCAGTCTGAATTCAGTCCCAAACCTTTCGCAGGTACGCTCCAGTAAAGTTGTCTTTCCTGCGCCGGGAGAACTTATTATATTAACCATAATAACATTCTTGCCGGCAAGCATCCCTCTGACTTCATTCGCTTTATTCTGATTCCTGTCAAGGATATTCTTCATGATTTTTATCTCCATAGTTATTCTCCTTCTATACTTTTAACAAACAGTTCTTTTCCATTTATTATTTTCATATCTGTTGAGCCACATTCGTGGCATACGAACTGAAACTCATTAGAGTGCAACACCTTCCCGCAATTCATACACTTCAGCCTGACCGGTATGATTTCAATAATCACTTCAGCATTTTCAGCTATTGTATTTCTGACTGTCTCCCTGAAAGCGAATTCAAAGATATCCGGTACAATCTGAATAAGCTGACCAAAATTTACATCTACTCTGGTGACTACCGACAGGCTGGCTTTCTCAGCTGCTTCAAGCACAATCGCTTTAAGGTCCTCTGCTATCCTTATTTCGTGCATGTAACTATTTCTAACATATTCTTGGGAGCTGCATTCCGGTCGGCATATCAATTATCCTTTTTCCACCGGTAGATGTATTTAATATTACCTGATTACGTTCATCAAGTACAATCTCACCGATAATTGCCGATTGTTCCCCTTCAGGAGAGGATCGCATAATTTCAAGTACTTTCCTGTGTTCTTCGTCACCAGCAACTGTCAATACTTTTCCTTCGTTGGCAAGGTAGAGTGGATCGAAGCCGAGTACCTCACATAATCCTGTTACAGGATCGTCAACAGGTACTGATTCTTCGTCAATATTAATCCCTGATCTGATTATATCTTTAAGCTCATTTAACACTGCAACCAGACCTCCCCTGGTCAGGTCTCGCATAAAGTGAATTTCATCACATTTATCTAGGATGCTATGTATCATATGATTTAATGATGCACAGTCTGATATTACGGGAGATGTAAAGCTCAGGTTGTTGCGTGCTCCAAGAACTGCAACAGCATGATTACCCAGTGGCCCGAAAAGAGTACAATCAGTAGGAATCTTTAATCCTCTGAGTATTTCTCCGCAAATACATAACCTGTTATCTTCATGATATTCGATATCAACAGGGAATACCTTATCAGCGTCAAATCTTTCAAATTTCCTTCGGATAGCAAGTCCGCTTGAGGGAATAATTCCGAACCCTCTCCACACAGCATCACAGGTTTCAAAAACATTTTTCATATGCTTCAGTACAATAATATTGCCTTCAGTTGTGACAGCACGCCGGTATTGAATTTCTATATCCGGTTTATTCCGGTTGGCCTGATTTATCAGCATAAGTATAGCATGAAGCACATCAACCGGTTCAAATCCGGTAACAACGCAACCAATTTTATACTTCTGAGGGATGAATCTGAATGCTGAAGAACCTGTAATGGTTGCAACATGACCCGGGCATATAAACCCGTTAAGTCTCACCCCGTCTTCAATAATCACCTCCATTGCTGGTGGCATTATTTTATGTGCGCTTAACACGAAAAAGTTTTTAATACTTTCCTTGGCAGCCTGCATAATTGTGACTGCCGTACCAGGAGCAGTTGTCTCAAATCCAATACCCAGAAAAATGACATTTCTGCCCGGATTCTTTCTGGCGATATCTAATGCTTCCAGTCCTGAAAAAACAATTCTTATGTCAGCACCAGCGGCTTTTTCCTTTTCCAGTGAGGATCCCGAGCCGGGAATCCTCACCAGATCACCGAAAGTGGTTATAATATAGTCTTGGGAGGATGAATAGGCTATGGCTTTATCAATGAAATCTGTACCTGTAACACAGACCGGACAACCCGGACCGGAAATCAGGCTAATATTCCTGGGAATAAGTGAAGGAATTCCGAAACGGTGAATCGCAGCAGTATGACCGCCACAAACCTCCAAGAAAGTATAATCACCGTCAACTGATTCTTTTATTCTGTTAACCAGTTTGTCGGTTATTTTTTTATCCCGGTACTCATCAATATACTTCATGCAATAGATCATTTACTCATAGAATCCTTCATCTCATTTATTATCTGCAGGGTCTCCAAAGCCTCCTTTTCACTTATTTTCTGAATTGCAAATCCAGTATGCAGAAGGATATAATCCCCCACCTTCACATCTTCGATCATATGAAGACCTGCTTTAAATACTGCACCTCCGACAGATACATCTGCCATATTTTCCTTAATCGATATAATCCGTGCCGGTATACTTAAACACATAAACCTAATCTTTTTGACGCAATAATCAACTGACCAAGCGATACTCCACCGTCGTTAGTTGGAACAAGGTGGTTCGTGTAGACATCAAAATCATCATTTATCAACAGTTCCAGAGATTTTTCAAGCAGATATTTATTCTGGAAAACACCACCGGAAATAACAACTTTTTTTAAAGATTTTCTCTTTCTTATTCTTTTTGACACTTCTAGGATGACCTGAGCTATTGTATTGTGGAATTTTGCCGATATAAATGAAATATCATTTTGCGGAAGATCGTTCAGTATTTCTTTGAAGGTATCGGCAAACATAATTGTACCATCTATTGAAAATGGATAATATAGATCTGTATCACAAGTAATTGCTGATTCAAGACGCATTGGTGCCTCAGAATCAAATTTAGTAACTGGGCAGAGTCCGGTCAGTGCTGACACTGCATCAAAGAAACGTCCGGCGC
>Ga0209636_10007716_pt1 | contig 10970 bp, 7 predicted proteins | sample DeeMarSWOR152_54_FD_187464 | JGI IMG/M metagenome (GOLD analysis project Ga0209636, IMG submission 187464) | Marine sediment microbial communities from White Oak River estuary, North Carolina - WOR-1-52-54 (SPAdes) (version 2) | ecosystem: Environmental > Aquatic > Marine > Intertidal zone >... | reverse complement strand
TCATATGGAAGAGATTGATCTCTGCTGGAGGCTTAAAAATCATGGATTCCGGATTATGTTCACACACCAGTCCCGGGTATATCACCTGGGTGGAGGTACCCTGCCCAAAAAGAACCACCGGAAAACCTATCTGAACTTCAGGAATAACCTCATTTTGCTTATGAAGAACCTGCCGGCAGCCAAATTTTGGCAAACCATGACGGCAAGAATCATACTCGATTTTGTCGCAGCAGTTTACTTCCTGATCAAACTTGACCCGAAAGAGTCCTATGCAGTTCTTAAAGCTTATTTTTCAATAATATTCCATCTTGGAAAAATTCTCAATTCAAGAAAAGAAGAAATGGGGAGAGTACATCCGTTGCATCATCATGAAACCTATACCGGAAGTATAGTATGGCAATTTTATATCAAAAGAAAACGGAAATTCAGTCAGCTTGGATACAAATCACATTTTGTTAATAAATCATAATCACACTTTGTTGATAATTTAATTCTCCGAAATACTTCTTTAGTCGGATATTTTAATTACTTTTCAGATAAATTTTTGTCATCCACAGAAAGATGTCTGATACGGAAATACCGGTCATACTTATTGCTGATGATGATCCTTCCTGTCTTCTTATCCTGCAGGAATTTCTTAAACCCACAGGTGCGCAATTCATCACTGTAACGGATGGTGTCAGGGCTTTTGAGGAATCTGTAAGAAATACAATGGTAAAATTAGTGATCATGGACATCAGGATGCCAAAAATGGATGGACTGGAATCGGTTAGATTGATCAGAAAATACAGGCCGGATTTGCCTGTTATTATTATTACTGCGTTAAATGATCCTGAATATAAGTTTCTTTTTAAAAAGCTGAATTGTAATGATTTCATCCTGAAACCAATCTCTCCTCATTCAATTATCGACACAGTCTCAAAATATCTTGATTTCCAAACCGATAAATACGGCACCGACAGGTTTTACCTCCATTAATGTTACAGATAAGGTAAAAGTTTTTCCAGCTGCACAGCACGTGAGCCTTTTAAAAGGATCGTTGTATTTTTTACCGGCTGACTTTTGAGCAGTGAAACCATCTCCTCAACATTCCTCAGACAATTCCATCTCTTTGGTTTATCAATCCCATAAAAAGCCTCTCCAATCAGAAAAACATCCTTAAATCCCATATCCCTGACCAGCCTTGTCAATTTTGCATGCTCTTCACTGGATGAATCTCCGAGTTCTTTCATTTCACCAAGGATCAGGACTTTATTCCGGTCGGGATGCCGATAAAAATTTTTTAATGCAGCCTCCATGCTTGTGGGATTAGCATTATAGGCATCGAGAATAATGTTGTTTGATTTTGTCTTTTTCAACTGTGATCTGAAAAGTTCAGGAATATATCCTTCAGTGGCCTGTATGATCTTTTCAGTATTGATGCCGAAATAACTTCCAATGCTAACTGCAGCCAGGATGTTTTCCATGTTATAATCGCCGACCAGATGAGACCTGATCTGTACCGGGATACTGGTACTTTTACCAATATATACCTGTAATACCAGGGATGGATATGTTTCGAGGATTTCAGCTCTGCATATGGATTCATCGCAATCTCCGTATTTAACAATTCCCCCCGAGAACTTAATAATCATTTCTGTCAGGATTTCATTATCGCATCTGACAAAAATACAACCATGTGTTTCATCCAGATATTCATACAATTCCCCTTTTGTAATCCTGACACCTTCAAGAGAACCAAAACCTTCAAGATGTGCACGTCCGATATTGGTTATCAGTCCATATGCCGGCTGGGCTATATGGCATAATTTCATGATTTCTCCTGCATGGCTGGCCCCCATTTCTACCACTCCAAGCTGATGTTCCTGTTTGATGCCGAGTATGGTTAGCGGAACACCTATATGATTATTTAGATTGGCAGGTGTAGCAAAGACATGGTATTTCTGAGACAATATTCTGTATATTAGCTCTTTAGTTGTGGTTTTCCCATTTGAGCCGGTCACAGCAATGATGCCGGCCCTGAGCTTCGATCTGTGATATGTCGCCAGTTCCTGTAATGAGGTAAGGGTATCCTCAACCAGGATGCACCGGTGGTCGCCTGTAATAGTCTGATCATCCACAACAACATATGCAGCTCCTTTATCTATAGCTTCAGCGGCAAACTTGTTGCCATCATAATTTTCTCCACGCAGTGCAAAAAAAATTGAATCACGGACAGGTTTCCTGGTATCGGTCGTAACGCAGGGATATTGAAGATACAACTGGTATAGTTCCTGTGTATTCATCAGGCTAAAAAAATAAAAAAACCTCATTAAAAATAATGAGGTTTGTAAGTCTAACCAACATGATCTTAATTTCCGGTAGGGCTCCCCACTCTTGTCATGGCACATCTGAATCCAAGGTCATCCTTGGCTGCTTCTTCATCAAGGAATCTTCTTGTTCCAGGACTCATCCAGTATGCACGGTCTTTCCATGATCCTCCTTTATATACCCTGGCACGGTTATTAATAAGGCTGGTAATATCCTGTTCAAATTGAGAATACATTTGTTCGGATTCCAGAATGAATGAGTCGGGTTCAGCTTCCGAAAGGGAGTATAGGCTTGAATTAAAATCACCATCCAGATAATCACGATAATCTGAATATCTGTAATTCTGGGTATAATCCTTTACATCATCTGCATTGAGCTCTCTGTATTTCAGATTACCATATTTATCTTTGGCGACAATTTCACCTGTGGCAGGATCTCTTTCCAGGGTTTGGAACACATTTCCCCTGAATGGTCTGAAACCGCTGAAATCTTCCAGAGTCATCGGACGATATACATCCTGAACCCATTCATTTACATTTCCTGCCATGCAATAGAGGCCATAATCATTGGGCCAGAAAGAAAGTACTGGAGCGGTGATAGCAGCCTGATCATTCAGGTCACCTGCCATACCCATATAGTCGCCCCTGCCCCTTACAAAGTTCGCCCTGAAATCTCCCAGATATCTTCTTGAATCATTTCTCAGATTATGTCCGTTCCATGGATAAATCCTTCTTTCCCAGAGTCTTTCTTCAAAAGTATTGCCGATTAATCCAAGTGCGGCGAATTCCCATTCAGCTTCGGTTGGAAGCCGGTATTTGGGAAGCAACAGCCCATCTTCCATAGTTACCGGGCGTCCTTCTCCACTTGGATCGGTTGCGGCATCTCCACCTCCTTCACTCGGATTTGTAGGTCTTAAGCTGGGTAGATTTTCACCAACAAGTCCGATATATTGTCCTGCCAGATAAGCATCTGTATTGAAATGTTCAGCTCCCTGCTGACCTGCAGGATCCAGCAGGAGAATACCCTCATCAATCAATATCATTTCATTCACCCTGTCAGTACGCCAGAGTGCATAATCACCTGCCTGCCTCCAGCTTACACCCACCACCGGGTACTCATTATATGCAGGATGACGAAAATAATATTCAACATAGGGATCATTATATGCAAGCGGATCCAGCCATACAAGCGTATCGGGCAGCGCATTCTGATAAACCTCCGGCATTTCTGAAAATACTCTTGAAACCCAGTACAGGTACTCGCGATAATCCACATTCCTGATCTCGGTTTCATCCATGTAAAAAGAGGTGAGGGTTACTCTTCTTGGAACGTTGTTCCAGTCATATATCACATCCTGTTCAACCCTGCCCATAGTATAAGAGCCTCCTTCAATGAAAACGAGCCCGGGACCAGTTGCTTGCTCATATCCGCTGACAACTACGAATCCACCCCAATCCGGATCGTTATATTTCCAGCCGGTGGTAGTTGATTCTTTACCGGTTAAGCTGATGTCACCTCCTCTGCCACAGGAAATAAACATGAAAACAACGGTTAGCAGGAAGGGAAGAATTCTGACCTTCATTCTCATGATACTTTGATTTTAAAGGGAATTAACTTCAAATATAATCGTTTTTTTTGTTCATTTACAAGGAACTTCCCAAAAATAACTAAATTTTGGGACATTTTATTGCCTTGAATTTCTTATTACTTTTAGTTTTATACTCAAACCGGTAGATAAAAGCAATTTCATGAGCGCCATTGCCGACATTTGAAACCCAGGGCTTGGCCATATTGAAATCAAAGGAGTACCCGAAACGCATGCGCTCATCATGGTATCCGGCTACGATAGTGATGGTACTCAGACCGAAGTGTATATTTTGTCGTGTCGAAATCCCGGCAAAAAAAACTTTCCTGATCACCTCCGCACCCAGATTAATCTGACGCTGACTACCCTGCTGAATAACAACCAGATTTGGATTGATCCTGACGGCTTCCCGTCCAAACCTTTTTTCAAAAATTGGTATATACAACCCTGCATGAATAGTGTATTTTCTTGGTAAAGGTTCACGATAATTCCTGCTGAATGAAATGTTTGGACGGGCAAGATGATGAACAACAACACCGGCATACCAGGTCCTGGTATAGCCCAGAAACCCAACAGCAAAATCAGGAAAACTAACCGTCTGATCCGATATTTCCTCATTCGGACCTAAATAGATACCTGTCAGATTGTCAATCCCATCAGGAAAAATCAAACCATCTGTTTTCAGTAAACGCATGACATAAGATGCCTGAAAACCAGCATTTATAGTAAACTCAGGATTAACTACCAGAGCATAGGAATATATGCCATCAATGGCCAGATTATGCAATGTGCCGTTTCCCAGAACATCATTCATAATATTGATACCTAATCCTCCCTGCAACAGGTTTGAAGGCATGTCAAAGGCTGCATGATAATTTACAAAGGTGGAGCCCATGGCCGGGAATTGATTCCTGTAACCCATCGAAAACCTGGCCATGTGTGAAGTTCCGGCAAAGGCAGGATTAAGATAAATACTGTTTGAATAGTGCTGTGATAAAAAGGCATCCTGGGCTTCAGCCGGTAAAATATTAATAAGTAGTAAAATAGTAATAACAGTTGCAGAAGATCTTGCAATATTTGTTGCACTCGCTAAGAATTTATAAAATCCAGCTTTGCCTTGAATAACCTTATGTTTCATTTTATACCTGGAAACCATTGTAACCCATTTATAAACCATGAAGCATTATTACAATATCCCATTCTTCCAACATTCCATTATTCCAATATTCCATCATTTCCCCGGTTAATAACCGGGTTTACCTGTTTCATCCAGATTATTTTCATTCGCAGGTAACAACCTGCAAAACATGCTCACCCAAACCCGAAACCCACACGCACCAATTAACATTATTCCATTATTCCATTCTTCCATAACTTTAGCAGGGCTTTAAGACCTTATTTTGCAATAATCTGCGAATCCTAACGTTAGAAAATTTAATGTTGAAATCAGTCAGAATCTTATAAATGTGTCAATTTTAATATAAATTACATCTTGCAACCTGTTTTATCCGCTGAAACGAACTGAAGGCGGTCAACTTGCAACTTAATATAATTAATTGATTCTTATCTGTCAGTTGAGTTCAATGTGTCTCTGACTTAATTATAGATGAAATACCTTCTTCTCATATCCCTTCTTTTTTCAAACACCCTGCTGGCACAACAATCAGCTTTCTTAAGATCAATTAACTGGTTACCTGTACAAAAACAAGCCATTAATGGACAGGTGATCCACTACCTTTATTTCACGAATGCCGATTATCCTGATCTAAATACCTTAATACCAAACTATTATGAACTTATAAAGATAGAAAATAATTTTGAATATAACGTCGAACTTCAGGATTTATTGTTTGAACCATTTGATTATGAAGATATTAAAGACATTAAGCATCTTGAAGCAATTTCTTCTCAAATACAGGTCAATGCCAATATTTCTCTCTCCAGGAAACAGGCTTATCTGGCAATTACTTTTATACCAATCAGAAAAAATCCGCTTACCAATAATTTTGAAAAACTCGTGCGGTTCTCCATAAAAATTATTCCCGGAACACCGAAGAAATCTGACTTATCCGCTCCTGCAATACAAAACTATGCCGAACATTCTGTTCTTGCAACAGGTAATTGGTTCCGGATCGGTATCAGGGAAGATGGAATTTATCAGCTTACCTATGAAGATCTCCGGCAGATCGGAATATCTGATCCTTCCCAACTCAGAATTTACGGGAATGGCATGGGCATGCTGCCAGTTATGAATAATGAACCCGGTCAGGATGATCTTCAGGAAAATGGGATTTTCTTTGAGACCGGGCAGGATGGTATTTTTAACGCAGGTGATTATGTACTTTTTTTTGGTAAAGGGCCTCATACCTGGGAATATGATTCTGTAAACAAGTTCTTTCATAAAAAACTACATAATTTTTCTGATGTAAGTTATTATTTCCTCACATCCGACTTTGGAAAGGGTAAATCAGTAACATCTGAACCCTCAGTAAGTCAGGCTCCCACTCACATAGTTACCGAATTTGATATGATCCTTCATCATGAATCAAATGAGAAAAACCTGATCAGTTCAGGCAGTCAGTGGTATGGTAATCCCTTCGAGATCTATATATCACAGCATTTTGAATTTGACATTGAAAATCTTGTCACTGCAGAACCCATCAGAATGGAACTGAATTTACTGGCAAGAGCCTCTGATACGACCAGTTTTGATATCAGAGCTAACAATAATTATCTGGGCCGGATGAGGATCAGTGGCACAAACCTGAGTCTGTATACCGCGCCATTCGCCTATACCAAAAAAGATACTTTCAGATTTTATTCATCTTCCGAACAGATTGATATTCTCCTCCAATACAACAAGAATAACGCTTCAGCAGAGGGTTGGCTTGATTATCTTACCATTAATGCAAGAACCGCCTTAAAAATGAATTCCGGTACAGTATTATTTCGTGACATACGTTCAACCGGACCGGGACAGGTTGCGGAGTATCGTTTATCAGATGCCTCAGCTGAAACATGGATCTGGGATATTACTGATCCGGTCAACACAAAACAGATGGAAACATCAATGGAAGGGAGCCTGTTGACTTTCCGGACATTTGCGCAAGAGCTGAGGGAGTTCATTGCATTTAACAGGAATGGGGAGTTTCTGAAACCTGTCATGGAAGGTGATGATGTTGGTATTGTTCCAAACCAGGATATTCATGGTTCACAACAAGTACAGTATATTATTGTCAGTCATCCTGATTTTCTAAACCAGGCCCGGAAGCTGGCAGGATTCAGAAGAGATATGGATGGACTTGATACACTTGTCCTGACCCCGCAACAGGTTTACAATGAATTTTCATCCGGTACTCCCGATGTGGCTGCAATCAGGAATATGTTAAAGATGTTTTATGACCGCTCAACCAGCGATGCTGATATGCCCGGTTACCTTTTGCTCTTTGGCGATGGCTCTTATGATAATATTTCTGATGATAGCAGGAATACAAATTTTATCCTTACATACCAGTCATCCAATTCTCTAAGCCCGACAAGTTCATTCGTATCAGATGATTTTTTTGGTTTACTTGACAATAAGGAAGGTGGATCAACCGGACTGGTGGATATCGGTATCGGCCGGTTCCCCTCGACAACTGAGGAAGAAGCTGCTGATCTTATAAACAAAACAATGGCCTATTCGTATCCCGGTAATATGGGTGATTGGAGAAATACAATCTGTTTTATCGGAGATGATGAAGACTTCAATATTCATATGACTCAGGCAGATGAACTGGCCAATTATGTAGAATCACATTACCCGGGTTTTATCATAAGTAAGATTTATCTTGATGCTTACCAGCAAGTACCTACCTCGTCGGGGCAAAGATGTCCTGATGTGAATGAAGCAATCAACCAGCGTATTAACAAAGGTGCCCTGATCATAAACTATACCGGACATGGCGGTGAAATTGGACTGGCACATGAAAGAATTCTGGGCATTAATGATATTATCAACTGGGAGAACAAAAATCAGATTCCACTATTTATGACTGCAACCTGTGAGTTCAGCCGTTTTGATGATTATCTGCAAACCTCTGCCGGTGAACTTGTCCTGCTCAATCCTGAAGGTGGCGGTGTGGCTTTGCTTTCAACAACCAGATTGGTCTATTCAGGCCCCAACCATGAGCTGAATGTAAAATTCTATGAATTTGTGTTTGAGAAAAACCAGGATGACGAATACAGGCGACTGGGCGATATTATCAGATTGACAAAAAATTTTGCTGGTTCAGGAATTAATAAAAGAGCTTTTACCCTTCTGGGTGATCCGGCCCTGATCCTTAACTACCCGAAATACAGGATTATAGCTACATCCATCAACGGGAAAAGCGTATCAGCAGAACCTGATACAATTAAAGCACTCAGTAAGGTAACTGTTACCGGATATCTGGAAGATGATCAGGGATATAAGCTCGAATCTTACAACGGAACACTTTACCCAACTGTCTTTGATAAAGTCAGTACGATCATTACCCTTGCCAATGATGGTGGTAATCCATTTGTTTTCAAGGTAAGGAACCGGATCCTTTATAAAGGAAAGGCATCCATTACAAATGGTGATTTCTCCTTTAGCCTCATTGTACCAAAAGATATTTCATATAATTACGATTTCGGAAAAATCAGCTTTTACGGACACGACCAGCTAACAGATGCCAGTGGTTTTTTTACCGGTTTGGTTATAGGTGGATCGGCCGATTCCATTCCGGATGATTCTGAAGGACCCGAGATTAGCATATATATGAATGATGACAATTTTGTTTTTGGCGGAACAACTAATGAAAATCCGCGATTGCTCGTATATGTGAATGACAGCAGTGGTATCAATACCGTAGGCAGTGGCATCGGTCATGATATCACTGCTATCATGGATGAGAATACCATCAGTCCAATCATACTCAATGATTATTATGAATCAGATAAAGACAGCTATCAGAGCGGGAAAATTATTTACCCGCTCAGGAACCTTGAGGAAGGACCCCACAAATTGAAAGTAAAAGTATGGGATACTTATAATAACTCCTCGGAGAATTATACAGAATTTATTGTGACCTCTTCAGAAAATTTTATACTGAAAAATATTCTGAACTATCCAAATCCATTCACCACCCATACTTCATTTTATTTTGAACACAACCGGGCCGGCAGTGAGCTTGACATCCTGATACAGATTTTCACTGTATCAGGAAAACTCGTTAAAACAATTGAAAGACAGATTACAGCTACCGGATACAGATGCGGTCCGTTTGATTGGGATGGCCTTGATGATTTCGGCAGCCGGATCGGCCGGGGAGTATACATTTACCGGCTGAAGGTCAGAACAGAGAGTGGGGAAACGAATGAAAAGTTTGAGAAACTGGTAATATTAAGATAAATTCTGCGTTAGAATAATAAATTTACAGAGCCGTGTTGCAGTGCAGCTCTGTAAATAATCAATCATTCAATTATTTATCTGTTTTAATCGCAAAACAAGTTAATTTATTTAAATTTGCCGGGTATACTCTTCACACAGATTATGAATTTGAAGTTTTTACGATTCTTTTCATTTTTGATACTTCTGACCGGAGTACTGGAATATGTTTATTCACAAAATGGCAAACAGGTGATATCAACAGGCCAGCAGCTGAACGCCATCCAGGTAACTGTTCCATTTCTTACCATTGCCCCCGATTCAAGAGCCGGTGCACTTGGTGATGCCGGTGTATCCACATCACCCGATATTAATTCGCAGCACTGGAATCCGGCCAAGTATCCCTTTATCAAAGGTGATGGCGGTGTGTCGGTATCCTATACGCCCTGGCTCAGAAAACTAATCGGTGATATCAATCTGGCTTATCTCGCAGCTTATAAAAAGCTTGGCGACAGGCAGGTGATCAGTGGTTCACTACGTTACTTCTCTCTGGGCATGATCGTCTTTACCAATGTATACGGACAAAGTCAGGGGCAATTTAATCCGAACGAGTTTGCTGTAGATATGGGATATTCACGACTGCTGACAGATCACTTATCCGGAGCTATTGCTTTTCGTTTTTTACGTTCCGACCTTACGGGCGGTAATTACGTCGGAGGTGCTGAATCAAAAGCAGGAATGGCTTTTGCAGGTGACCTGGCTTTCTATTACCTGAACGATATTGTATTAGCAAATAAAAACTCACAGGTTGCTTTCGGCGTGAATATTTCGAATATGGGTAATAAAATCTCATATACGGAGAATCAGGATAAAGCATTTATACCTATTAATTTAAGGCTTGGAGGGTCACTGACAACATGGCTCGATGATTATAATTCATTAACCTTCATAGCCGAAATAAACAAGCTCCTTGTACCAACACCCCCTATATATGCGGTTGATTCAATCACCGGTGCACCACTTCTTGATAATGATGGAAATCAGATCATTGAAGAAGGAAAAGATCCTGATGTCTCTGTCCCCTTTGGCATGATCCGCTCATTCTGGGACGCCCCCGGTGTTCTCCTTCAGGATGGAACACGCAGTATATTCAGGGAAGAAATCAATGAAATCACCTATTCACTTGGCCTTGAATACTGGTATCGCGAACAGTTTGCAATCCGCACCGGCTATTTTCATGAACATGCAACCAAAGGGAACCGTAAATTCTTTACTGCCGGAATAGGTATTAAACTGAATGTTTTTAGTCTTGATTTTTCATATCTTATCCCCGTAAAACAAAACAATCCGCTTGCAAACACCCTTCGTTTCACCCTTGCATTCGAATTTAACAAATTCAGGAATCAATGAATGTTAGGATAGGTTTTGGATTCGACGTTCACCCGCTTGAAACAGGCCGCAAAATGGTGATCGGCGGAATAGAAATACCATGGAATAAAGGATGTGCTGGTCATTCCGACGGTGATCCGCTCATTCATGCCCTCTGTGATGCAATGCTGGGAGCAGCAGGCGCCGGTGACATCGGCACCCATTTCCCGGACACATCTCCCGAATTCAAAGGGATCAGCAGTAAAATCCTCCTCGAAAAAACAAAAGATATTGTTCACCTGAAAGGTTATCAATTCA
>Ga0209636_10007715_pt1 | contig 10971 bp, 8 predicted proteins | sample DeeMarSWOR152_54_FD_187464 | JGI IMG/M metagenome (GOLD analysis project Ga0209636, IMG submission 187464) | Marine sediment microbial communities from White Oak River estuary, North Carolina - WOR-1-52-54 (SPAdes) (version 2) | ecosystem: Environmental > Aquatic > Marine > Intertidal zone >... | reverse complement strand
GATAGGTATGGATTGACACCCCCAAAAACTACCGACGAGCTTATGGACGTTCTCAAAAAACTGAAGCGAGGGTTTGAGAGAGAGGGAATCACGGATGTGTATCCAATCACCATGAGAGGTGCCCCTGGAGAAGAGCCGACACTGGACCTTGCGGGATTTGTATACGCCTATTCAGGCTATGCATCCTGGTTTGAAGATGGAGCTCTCACTGCCAAGGACATCAAGGAAAAGAAGGCAAAACCCATTCTTTCTTCAGATGATTTTAAGGCAGGCTTCAAGGCGTTTGTTGATACCTGTAAGAATTACGGTCCTCCCGGCATCTCAACCCATACGTGGGTGGATATGATGAACATATATGCTGCGGGGAAAGCAGCCATCTTAATGCCGTCTGCAATCAATGCCTATGCAGCTTTGGGAATTACCGAGGACCCAAATGTAAAAAACAACACCCGTTTTGCAAAGATCCCGGTGGGACCTGGAGGAAAGCAAATCCAGAGCTTCTGGACCTTTTCCATGGCAATAAACAAGGATTCAAAAAACAAGGTCAAGGCCTGGAAGGTGCTCACCTACCTCACTGGCAAGGATGCAATGCAGGCCTTTGCCGATCGAACACAGTGGCCAAATGTGACAATGAAGTCTGTGCTTTTCAGCGATGTGCTGGTGAAGAAATACGGCGAAGAGGAGATACGCCTTAATGAAGAGTCGATCGTTGAGGCAGAGCCGTACTATTTTCCCTACATTCCTGAGCTCACAGAGTACATGGATAAAATCGGTACAGCAGCTTCCCGTGCCATTGCGGGTCAAGATGTAGATGCGGTTTTGAATGAGCTTCAGATGTGGTCTCTAGAGCGTATGTTCAAGGCTGGATATTACGAGTAAAATATCGGTAGTAATAAACTGCATGGGAGTATTGCTCCCTAGGAGCAATGCTACCGGGGAGCAATACTCCTTAAGGATTATCCAGAGTTGAAAGGATTTGTTTCCCTTCATCTTTGAATTTTTGATGACGAGCCGGTATTGTCTTTCTCGCAAGGGTGCCAATCAAATGAATAAAGTGGTAATCATCACAGGGGCAGGAGGCGGAATCGGAAAGGAGCTATGCCGCTATTTTGCGAACAAGGGTTGGATGCCATGCGCGTCGGATATTTCAGCAGAGCGTGCCCAAAAAACCGCTCAGGAAATCAGTGCCATAACCTTCCATATACCTGCTTTTGGAGTTGATATACGGAACGCACGTGAAGTGAGAAACCTGATCGATGATTGCTACAGCCGCTTTGACCGAATCGACGCCTTTGTAAATAATGCCGGAATCACAGATAAACAGCACAGGACCTTCCTTGAAGTTCCCTACGAAATATGGAACGACATCATTTCTACTAACCTTACAGGAAGCTTTGTTTGTCTGAAGGAATGCGCTGAAGTGATGATCCACCAGGGATGGGGTAATATTGTGAATATCACCTCACTTCTCGGTCAGCGGGGATATACACGGGTGGGGGAGGCCGCCTATGGAATTTCAAAAGCTGCCCTGGAGGCGCTTACCGAGTATGGGGCTGCAGAACTGGCAGGTTCCAATATCAATGTCAATTCGGCATACCCTGGCGTCATGGTGAACACCGGCTTCTTTGATTATCTTAATGAAGATGAGAGGGAAGGACTTGCAAGCCCTAAGATAATGAATGAACTTGTATACCTTCTCTGTGGATTGGAGCCTGGCGAACTAACGGGGAAGTCCATCTGTGTTCAGAACTGGAAAGAGCTCCCGGAACTGAGGGTATTGTTCCAGAAGTACTTTCTTGGAGAGGGGAATGAAAGAACAGTATAAGCTTCTGCTCCCGAGTATCACAATTACTGCAGGGATAGTGGCCTTTCCAACTGTGTTCTTACTATACGTGAGCCTGCACCAGTGGGTTCTTTTTATGCAGGAAATAAAGTTCATCGGGCTGGGAAACTACCACAGCATAGTCACCTCCAGAGAGTTCCTGAGGTCCTTCGGAATAACGGCGATTTTTGTCGCATCATCCACTTTCTTGACCTTGCTATTCGGTTTGGTTTTGGCCCTGATACTCACTGAAGACCTGAAGGGCAAAGGTGTTTTCAGGGCTCTTTTCACCCTTCCTGCCATTATTCCTCCGGTGGTAGCAGGTTTTGCATGGAAATTTCTGCTACACAGGGAAGTGGGGGTTTTAGGTGGCTACATTTTTCCATCCCTGGGATTGAAAAAAAGCATTTTAGGCGATCCCCTTCTTGCGCTGATATCGGTTATAATGGCAGACGTGTGGTGCAGAGTCCCCCTCATGTTTCTCATTCTTCTTGCAGGGCTGCAGTCAATTCCAGCAGAGATTTATGAGGCAGCGGAAATTGACGGCGCAAATTACTGGCAAGCTCTCAGGAGCATTACATTGCCCCATTTGAAGGGTGCAATAATAATAGCTATGATCATACGGTTCATCGATGCCTTTAACATATTTGAAACGATTTACGTCATGACAACCGGTGGACCAGGGATTGCGACACAGACGCTTCCTCTCTTTGGATGGAAAATAGGGTTTCAGTATTTTAATCTGGGGGAGGCTGCTTCTCTGGCCGTGATCATGTTGATTATCACTATTTTTATCAGTCAGGCACTGATCAGGAGGATGAGAGGGTGAGAACATCGGTACTTGCGAGAAGCTGGCTATCAAAGCTCGTTCTCTATATCATCATCGTGTTTTTTCTCGTGTTTTTCCTCTTTCCAATACTCTGGCTCCTTCTCTCATCAATGAAAACTCACTATCAAACCCTTGTGATACCGCCAAAGCTCGTTTTCAAACCAACAGCAGAGGCCTACAGGAAGATACTCACCGGCGGGATGCTGAAGTCCTTCAAGAACAGCCTGTTGATTGCCGGAGTCGATATAATCCTTGCTCTTGCTTTGAGCATACCGGCAGCGTACAGCCTGGCGCGGTTTAAGAGCAAGTTCAATGAAAACATCGGCTTCTGGTTTCTTTCTGTCCGCATGGCGCCGGCCTTTGGTGTGATCGTACCCATTTACATCGTGATACGTAACCTGCGTATTCTGGACACCACCTTTGCCGTAAATGTTGCGCATTTATTGATAAATCTGCCCTTTGCCATCTGGCTTTTAAAGGGCTATTTTGAAGAGCTCCCTGTTGAGATCGAAGAATCCGCTTTGATCGATGGTGCCACCAGATTTCAAGCCCTTTTGAGGGTGGTACTTCCTATGAGCATGCCCATGGTGATATCTGTTGCGATACTCACTTTCATGTTCTCATGGAACGAGTTCCTCTTTGCCTTCGTTCTCACGTCGGACAAGGGAGTAACGGTTCCTGTTCTTGTTGCATCTCTTGCAGGCACGATGGCCTTCGACTGGCCTTTGATGTGTGCCGTGTCAATCGGTGCGATGATTCCTGCATTCATATTCGTATTTGTGGTGCAACGATATATTGTCAGAGGTCTCACCCTTGGGGCTTTAAAATAAGATATGGTGATCGTAGTTGAAATAATTGCTCAGGAGGGACCCTATACATGGCTTTGAAACATCTCCTGGTACCTCTGCAGATTGGATCTATCACCATCAGGAACCGCATTGTATTTGCGCCCGTTGACCTTGGCCTGCACACAGAGGGAAGGGCAGTTGATCCGCGATATGCTGATTTTTTAAGCAGTCTTGCAGAAAGCAATGGAGTTGGATTGATTATCAGCGAGTTCACCTCGGTAGCAAACGACCGTTTCTGGGTGCCTGCTTCCAGGATCTATTCCGACGAGTTTATGCCGGACTTTAAGAACCTGGTGAAGCGCATTCATTCCCACGGCACGAAAATCTTCATGCAGCTTGCCATGCTTGGAGGGAGAGCTCCCAAAGGCCGTGTCATAGCGCCATCCGCAATCGAAAGCCCGCTCTATTCTAAGATACCAGAAGAGCTCACCAGGGAGGAGATTAGTTGGCTCATCCAGAAGTGGGTGGAGGCAGCCCTACGTGCGCAGCGCATAGGGTATGATGGAGTTGAGGTGCACGGAGGGCACTCATACCTTCTCGGGGAGTTCATGTCACCTCATGCGAATCGACGGGATGATGAATACGGTTCCGATTTTGAGGGACGGATGAGACTGCCATCAGAGATTATCAGGGAAATCAAAGCAGCCTGCGGGGATGAGTATCCCGTTGGTATCAAGTTCAGCGCCTATGAAGCGCTTGAAAACGGCATCACCGCGCCCCTCTCAGTCGATATGGCACTCCATCTCGAGACTGCAGGTGCTGATTATCTGCACGTGTCTTCTTCTACCTATATGCTCGGGGGGACGAAGTATCCTGATGTTCCTCCCATGTTCGTTCCTGAAGGACCACTCGTTGAATTCGCAGCGCGAATTAAAAAACGAGCCTCGGTTCCTGTCCTTACGGTGGCGGGAATTACCACGCCTGAGTTTGCGGAAGAAGTGATTGCACGTAGCAAAGCAGATATGGTTGCCATCGGCCGTGCGATGTTTGCGGATCTTCACTGGGTTTCAAAAGCCGGAGAAGGAAGAGAGTCTGAGATCACTCCCTGCATTCGCTGCAATGTATGTCATAAAAAAATAGTAATCGATCGCGCAGGATGTGTGGAGTGCTCGGTAAATCCAGGGTTGCTCAGTGAAAGGGAAAAGCCGGCATCGACACCAAGAAAAATCGTAGTAGTTGGCGCGGGGCCAGCGGGCCTTGAAGCAGCCCTTCAGGCAGCTGAAAAGGGCCACAGTGTGCACCTCTATGAAAAAAGTGATTCCATTGGTGGAAATATCACCCTCGGATGTATCCCGCCCTTTAAACTCCCCCTCCGAAGCCTCCTTGAGTATTATAAAAGGAGGTTGGGTAAGAGCAGCGTTAATTATCTGGGCGGGCATGAACTCACACCGGCACAGGTTTTAAAAGAGGGAGCTGATGCGGTAATCGTTGCTGTGGGAGCTGAAGAGCACTTCCCCGGCATTCCAGGGCTCGGTGAATCGCAGGTCATCACTGCGAGAGAGTTTTATAAAAGCCCGTCATTGCAGTACGAAGGCAGCGGAAGGGTGGCGGTTATTGGAGCTGGAAGCGTGGGATGCGAGATTGCCTGGTACCTTTCACTCCTTGGCAGAAAGGTATATTTAATGGATATTCTGCCCTACACTGAATGGATGTCCGATGATCATCCCACGAACCGATTTGTCCTGCTAGAAAACCTTGATGAAAATGGTGTTCAGATACTTGATGGCGCAGAAGTTGTTGAAGTAGGGGGAGAGCAAAAGTATGTAGAACTGAAAAGGGAGGATGTGGAGTACAGAATTTTTGTTGACGACATCATTCTGGCAGCTGGTTACAGAGAATCAGCTGCTTTTTCCATGGATTTGAGGCGGCTCAAAGGCGGTGATGGGAGGCCCGATATTTATGAAATTGGGGACTGTGTTGAGGTTCGGGATATACACTGGGCAATCCGAGAAGGGTATGAGGCTGGCACGAAAGTTTGAATTTTAATACGTTTGAAGCGAAGGAACGTGCAATCCGGACACTAGGTGAGTCCATCATGGTAAAGGCTCAAATGGAAATACAATTCTGGAGGGCCTGACCGAGAACACAGCCTCTACGGTTTAAAATCTCATAAGAGGGAAAAAGAATGATAACTTCTATAATCAGGAACTTTAAAAAGAAGCTCCACGATGACTACGTTGTTGGGGTTTTTTCCAAGACTTCCGATCCTGCTTTCATAGAAATCATGGGCCATGGAGGCTTGGATTTTGTCATCATAGATCTTGAGCACGGCCCAAACAGCGTGCAGACTGTGCAGAACCTCGTACGTGCCGCTACGGTAGGAGGGATAATGCCGATTGTGAGGGTGAAAGAGGACAGCTATTCTGTCATGGGTGAAGTTCTGGACATAGGGGCAGGGGGAATACAGGTGCCGCACATAAATAATGCCCCGATGGCAGAGGCGGTGATAGAGCAGTGCAAATTTTCTCCCATGGGAATGAGGGGTATGTGCAGGTTTGTACGGGCTGCGGATTATTCAAGTATGGACCCCTTTCAGTATTTCAAGGAGTCCAATGAAACCGTGGTGGTAATGCAGCTCGAGGGAAAAGAAGCGGTAGCGGGCCTGAACGGTATACTTGACGTTGCCGGAATAGACGTGATATTCATTGGACCATACGACCTTTCCCAATCCCTTGGCGTCCCCGGTGAAGTTGATCATCCAAAAGTTGAAGAAGCCATGAAAGAAATCGTTGAAAAATCTATTCGTAAGAAGATCGCAGTTGGGACCTTCGTAGATACCATTGAAAATGCAGTGAAGTGGAGGAGTGTAGGCGTTAAGTACATTTCCTATTCGGTGGATGTGGGAATTTTTTATGACAAGTGTGTTGAAATAGCAAAGAAGCTTCGATCCCAGTAGCTGTTCTGTGAGTGAGCTGAGAGCAAAGGGCGATCTCCAACCGGATAAGAGTGTTTTTACATATTTTACAGAAGGATCTGAAATATGTGTAACACTGAAGAACTTTTTAGCCTTTTGGATGATTCAGAAATCGTTCAGGTTGCGCAGGAGCTGGTAGCCATACCCTCCATTACCCACAATGAGGGTCGAGGGATGGTCGACTTTTTTGAGCGCTGGTTCAAGGACCTGTACATACCAACCCGCATCTACCCCTATGACAAAGAGAGGGCAAACATATTTGCTGACTTTGGAAAGACCGAAGGGCCGGGCCGCTTCATTTTCAACGGCCATCAGGACACGAAGCCTGTTACTGGTATGACCATTGATCCCTTTGCCGGTATAGTACGTGATGGAAAGCTCTATGGCCGGGGTGCCTGCGACATGAAGGGGAGCATTGCTGCGATCCTGTGCGCCTTCAAGGCCCTGGTAAGGGCCGGTATTACACCGAAGGGCGGAATTACCTTCTTCAGCGACATCGAAGAGGAGTATGGAGGGATAGGAGGATACTACTGGGCAAGGGACAAGGGGCTTTTTAATGGATACGAAGGTATGATTTCCTGCGAGCCTACGGAGCTTGAGGTTCAGATCGGGAACAGAGGGTGTTTCATCACGGCCTTTGAAACAATGGGGCGGTCGGCCCATTCAGGGCTCGCCCATCTGGGTGTCAACGCGGTGCAGCACATGGCTCTGTTTATCAATGAGTATTTGAAACTGCCCTATCTTCAGGTGGAAGATCCCTATTTTGGAACGTGCACCGTGAACTTTGAAAAAATCGAAGGTGGCCTGTACCTCTCAGCGGTGCCAGACCGTTGCATATCCTGCGTCGATTCGCGTCTTATTCCCGAGACACCACCGGAGATTGTACAGAACCAGGTTGATGAGCTCATGGACCGTTTGAACCGGGAGCACGGAATATGCATCCGGGAGACTGAGGAGCCCGAGAACTGGCGACCAGGAGCAGCAAAGCTCAGGGCCGAGTCAATTTCACCAGACCATGAATTAACCCGGAGGGTGAAAAAAGCAGTGGAACTGGGTACCCATAAGGAAGCGGTGATCAGCGGATGTCCTGGGGTTACCATTGCTATGGTTTTGATTGAAATGGGAATCCCCGCGGTTATCTGCGGACCCGGATCAATTGCCCAGGCCCATACGGAAGATGAATGGGTGCTGATCGATCAACTGACTCAGGCTGCACGAGTGTATACTGCTCTGATGGCCGGGATGTGATTAGAAATGCGTTTACATTTTGATAATTGCGGTTTATTCTAGAAAATCAACCATAAGCGAGCGGGTGGTCAAGGGTTGGTCAAAACTTTTGTATAGAACCACTGAGGGTGTGAAGAGGGCATATGAAATATTTGTTAATGATTCCAGGACCGGTTGAGATTATGGACGATATTCTGGAGGCATGCAAGGGCCAACCTGTCGCGCACTATGGACCGGAATGGACTGAGCTCTATCTCACTACAGCAGAGCGATTCTCGAGAGTCATTGGTTCGAAAGGAAGAACATTTCTCATGCCGGGGTCAGGGTCTTTGGGCCTTGAGACAGCTTCAGCAACCTTTTGTAAATTCAAGCGGTGCCTCATCCTGAATAACGGCATGTTCGGAGATAGGCTCTGCAGCATTGCATCACCCTACTCATCGGATATTGAGGTAATAAAGTTTCCTTTCAATGCTGCCATTGATCCCGATACCGTTAAAAAGTCATTGAAAAATAAAAAATATGATGTTGTTTTAATGACCCATGTTGAGACAAGCACGGGCATATTGAATCCTGCGAAGGAGGTGGCATCGATTGTAAAGCACCACGGTGCCCTTTTTGTGCTCGATGCAATTTCAAGCACTGCGATTGAGCCTCTGGAAATGGACAACTGGGGCATAGATGTGACGGTCGCCGCCTCTCAGAAGGGATTGGAGTGTCCTGCCGGGCTGGGAATTGTCACGGTAAACAGGAGCGTGCTCGACGGTTTGAAGGAAACACCGGTCAACTCATGGTACACCGACCTTCGCGTATGGTGTGATTATTACGATAAATGGCACGACTGGCATCCCTATCCAGTGACTCTACCCACGAACACCATACTCGCACTTTCTAAAAGCCTCGAAATAATAGAAGCTGAGGGCATATCAGCAAGGCAGCGTCGGTACGAAGAAGTGTCAAAGCGGTTGCGAAAGGCACTGCTTGTCCTGGGCCTTGGACTGTATGCCCCTGACGGACAGCACGCTCATGGTTTGACCGCAGTTTCCACTGAAGGAAAGTTTGTTCCCGATGATCTTATCAAGTATCTGAAAGCAAGGTTTGGGATACAGATAACCGGTTCTTTCAGTGAGCTTAAAAGCTTCGTTTATCGGATCGGGCATATGAGCAGGAAGCAATGTCACATAATCTCTCTCACTTCTGTGTTGAATGGCATTGCGTGTTTCATGCTCTCTATAGGTCTACAGGTTCCCCTTGAGGAGGCATGGTCGGAGGTTATGGGATAATTGTACATAGGGGAAAATGAAGCGGCGTGATATATAAAGAGGAATTACAATGGCCAAAAAGAACTATTTGATTTTTGATTTTGGCGCGAGTAACGGAAGGACACTTGTTGCACAGTATGACGGAAAGCGATTCACCTTCGAAGAGGCCCACCGCTTTGACAACCGACCCGTAACAGCGACTGGAACACTTTACTGGGACGTGCTCAGGCTGTATTCGGAGCTGAAGATCAGTCTTCAGGCTGCAGTGAAGAAGTACGGGGACATTTCCTCTCTCGGCATTGATACGTGGGGAGTGGATTTCGGGTTCATCGATCGAAAGGGAAAATTACTTGTGAACCCGGTGCATTACCGGGATGCGAGAAGAAACAGTGTGTGCGATGAGGTTTTCAAGATTATTCCCAAGAGAGAGCTTTTCGGTCTTACTGGAATCTTTATTATTTCAATCTTGGGTGTGTTTCACATGTATGCGTTAAAAGCTGACAATGCAACGGAGTTTCTGAGCGCTCACAAGTATCTTATGATGCCCGATATTTTTAACTATTTTTTAACCGGTGAAGTGTCGAACGAGTACGCCAATGCGACAACGTCCGTCATGTACGATATCACGAAAAAATGCTGGTCAGAAGATATCTGCGGCAGACTAGGCATACCCTGCGAAATTTTCAGTGAACCGGTGCTACCGGGAACAAAACTCGGTGTCATTAAAAGGGATGTGTGCAGCGAGCTTGAAGTGCCGCCCATCCCTGTAATCGTCCCTGCAACCCACGACACTGCGTCGGCTGAAGCAGGGATACCGGTGACAGAGAAGGAGCGTAACTGGGCGTTTCTCAGTATGGGAACCTGGTGTGTGGCCGGTATGGAAACACCTATGCCTGTTATTACCAACGACGTGTACCACTCTGGCTACGGCAATGAAGGCGCTGCCGATGGACGCAGCTTTCTTGCGGCAAATATCAACGGCCTGTGGATCATACAGCAGTGCAGGGAAAAATGGATGAAGGACACTGGGGAGAATATCTCCTGGGAGCGGATCGTCGAAGCTTCGAAAGGCGCTGAGCCCTTCAGGGTTTTCATCGATGTGGATGATCCGGCTTTTGCGTCGGTACAGACCGACATGCCTGATGTAATACGTGCATACTGTAGCAAAAAGGGTCAGAGGCCCCCGGAGAGTATGGGAGAGGTTGCACGGTGCGTGTACGAGAGCCTTACCATGAAGTTTCGATACAACATCATGAACCTCGAAAGCTTTTCCGGAAAGCCAATCGAGCTGCTCCACCTTGTAGGAGGTGGGACGAAGAACTACCTTCTCTGCCAGTGGACTTCGGACAACATCGGTGTTCCTGTTACAGCAGGACCAACAGAAACAACGGCCGTGGGAAACTTGCTCATGCAGTTAAAGGGAACAGGGGAGATCAGCTCCCTGGAAGAAGGGAGAGAGATTGCACGTGGCTCTTCCGAGGTTGTTCATTACAAGCCCGGGGATAAAGACAGGTGGGACGAAGCCTATGAAAGGTATGTCAGGCTGCTCTGAGGGCCGGGATTATGCCAGGATTATCCGGATAACTTACACCCTCGGGTGTATTACACCCTGGCAATTCTTATCAGCTTCAAGACGTTTTCCCTCGCCGGTTTATCCGGCACACCAGGAACAGCACGTAATTGATACGATTAAATAGAACTCATAAAAAATAAGGAGAATAATACCATGAAAATGAATGTGAGTGCGCATGTGTTCTGTCTCGGGACCTATCCTGAGCGGTATGTTCCGGATGGATACTTTGAGGAGATGAGTATCGAAAGGATGCTCGAGATCTTTTCAAAAACAGAAGGGCTTGACGGAGTGTTCCAGATGTATCCCCCATCACTCATGCCTAAAGACCCGGACAAGCTGGTGAAAAAACTTGGGGAGTACAATCTAAAGGTAGCGGATATGTTCGTGGAGGGGTGGAGCCATAGAAAATGGAGACACGGTGCCTACAGCACCACAGAGAAGCAGGTAAGAAAAGAGGCAATAGAGATCTTTAAGGAAGGGATGGATTTTGCAAAAGAGG
>Ga0209636_10007714_pt1 | contig 10973 bp, 8 predicted proteins | sample DeeMarSWOR152_54_FD_187464 | JGI IMG/M metagenome (GOLD analysis project Ga0209636, IMG submission 187464) | Marine sediment microbial communities from White Oak River estuary, North Carolina - WOR-1-52-54 (SPAdes) (version 2) | ecosystem: Environmental > Aquatic > Marine > Intertidal zone >... | reverse complement strand
AGACAGGGATTGTCTTTAAGTGACGAACGTGTTTTAACTACTAGGCTTCCTGCAATGATAAATCCAATGATAAGAATTAATGCACCCAAATAATAAGGATAAGCTGCATCTAGTTCGAAGAGTGCAGTCCCAATTAGAGGGCCTCCAATTCTCATCAAGGATCCAATTCCCTGATTTAAACCTAAAACAGCTCCTGAATTTTCTCTTGGGGTTTCTTTGGACAAGAACGCTCCCAGGGTAGGATTTGAAATTGATGATCCGAATGCAAGTGGAATTACCCAAATTATCATCTCTAAAAGAGATGTAACAGTACTTAATCCTAAAAATCCTACAATCAAGAAAAATATTCCTGCTGTAATGAGAGTGGTATCTGGAAATCGACTTGATAAGGGTTTAATCAGACCTGCTTGGGTGATTATGACAATTATCCCCACTACAAAGAAAATTACCCCTGTAAGAGATTCATCTAACCCAAAGCGTACATTTCCTAGTAATGCTAAGGTTGTCTGCATCTTTGAAAACGCTAATGAAACACCAGCGAATAATAATATTGCTAATAAGATGTTAGGGTTTCGTAAGATAGTTTCACGTAAGCTTGTCTTGGCATTAGCTTCCTGAGAGATCAAATCTTTTCTTCTTCCACGTATTTCCTTAGTCAATGACTCAGGTAGGAATCTAATTGCTGCAATAAAGTTTATTATGGCGATGACAGTCGCAACTACCGCTGGAAGTGCGTATCCGCCAAAAAAAGATAGTATTCCACCAATCCCAGGCCCTAATGCAAATCCAAGTCCAAATGCTGCACCCAATAATCCAAAACCTTTCGCACGATCTTGACCAGAAGTTGTATCAGCGATATAGGCTTGACTGGTAGGTAAGGTTGCTGCAGTAAATGTCCCTCCAACTAATCGTGAAATAAAAATTATACTTAAAGATTCAGTAAAGACTAATGCTGCTAAACTTAGTAAACCTAATCCTAGTACTGTCCCAAATAATCCAGCTAAAATGACTGGTCGACGCCCCCATCGATCGGATATCCATCCCCAGACAGGTGCAAATGCAAAGCTCATTAACGAATATGCACTAGCCAATATACCATATATAAATGGTGTTGCTCCCAATTCTAATGTCCAAAACGGGAGTAACGGTACGATAATTCCAAACTCGAGTAAATCAATAAAAACTGCAAGGAATAAAACACCTATTGCACCAGTAGATAGGTGTGAAGAAGAGATTCTGTTTTCTTTAATTTCCATAACCATCTAAACTCTCTTATCCATTTATTGTCTTTCCCAAAGGAGGTGTTTTAACGTACTAATCCCAATATATATAAAATTGTTATATGTAGTTTATTGGGATTAAAGCCACTCAAGTTAAAAACTCACGTCCCTCTATTATTTAATCCTATTAATCAAAAAGTTTGATATATATATTCCTTCACAAAGGATTTGTGAGAGTCTAAGTTACATCTGCAACGAAAGACCTATGAAGTACTCACGTACTTTGATTTGTTTGTTAAGTGATATTTTTGAGAAATATCAACATGTGTTAAAGTAAAAGACCATGGAGATAATAAGTGAGACTTTAGTAGATTTCTCAACCATATTGACCTTCCAAAAAAAGTTAGAAATCTTCAGGAAGGGATCTGATTAGGCTTTTATTTAATAAGTAGAGGTGATCTCCCCTTTCGAGCCTTAGTAAAGGGAAAATCACCTTGTTTTATATTCTATTTTAGTAAAAAAGGCTAATTGTCCTCATCATCCCAATCTTCGTCGTCTTCTTCTTCCTCTTCTTCTTCTTCCTCTTCTTCATAGATTGGTTTCTTGGGAGGGAATTTCCTTTTTGGAGCTTTTTTCATATTTTTCACCTTTTTCTAAATAAATTCTTACAAAGATCCTTTTTATGATTTTAGTAAGTTATTTCTTCGTTTTCTTAGCTCGTGGTTTTTTAGTTTTTGGTTTCTTCTCTTTTTCTGCCATGATTTTCACCTTTATCTTTATTCTTTTATTAACCATTGATTTCTGGTCAAAAATATTCTGTTTCAGAAGTATATTTAAATTTTATGATACTAGATGAGTAGTGCAGATATGTGCACTTTTACTATTATAAAATAAATTAAAATATTACTCTAGATAAAAAATAAACTTATTAAATTGCTTTCCAGAGGATAATAACTTGATTAATTCAAGTTCAAAAAAGTGCGATATTGTGCGAAAGATACAAGAAAAAATATTTGGCCATCTTTAAGCATTGAATCATGCAAATCTGAGAATTAAAGATATATACTTAATAATTCATTGACCGGAATTCAAAAGGCATACAGTGGTTTTTATCAAGAAATAAAGGTTAATAACGATCTAGTAAAAGGCTAGGTACGAAATTTCCTGCTTTTTGGTCAAATTCGTATAATTGAACAAGTGCTACAGAGGAAAGCCTCATTCCAAGTAATACTATGAAAGCTACTTGAGCCCAAATAAATAGATGAATCTTAATATAAGGGATTTTTGTTTTAAGTCGTGTCAGATATGTGTAAATAGCATCGATTTTTCTCATTGCATCATTTTTATCCGTGATGCTGTTTACTTGTGGTTCCGGTTTGATTGAAAAGTGAATAGTGAATTTTGTCTTTTCTACATCTTTTTGCAGATATTTTTCAACATATCGTATAATTGGGTCGCTAACACTTATCATGACATTAATTTCATCCTCATTTCCAGGTTTTTTGTATTTAGTGGAAAGAGTCCAGTGATTAGAGGCACGAATATTTTCATTTATATTTTCAAATCTCCAATATTGACCATTCTGATAAATATATAATTTTAGACCCTCAAAATAATTAACTGAATGCCCTAGAATGAAAGCAAGAGAAGGGTGAGGCTTACATTCTTTCAATAGAAGCGTTGTGTTAAAATGAGTCTCATAAATTGTTTCAATTGTTGTTGTTATTTCATCCTCGATGTTTAACCATTGATCCTCGGAGGGCATACCTGCTTTGAAATAGTTAGAAAAATCTAAGCAATAATCAACGTTATTCTTATCCTTAGGAGCCGATTTACTAAATATTGCAAATGAATAGTCGTGAGGAGGTTCACTAGATTGAGAATTTGAAATTAATCTCTCCATTATCTTAATTAAATCTTTATTAGATGAAAATAATAATCTGGTGTCTTTCCCCAACCTCATTTTGTATATAAGATTGTCAGAATTATTACCTAAATGCCCTGTTAATTTCTTCCACACATCTATAGATAATTCAACTCCGACCTCCTTGAAAATCATATCAATTTCATTTTTACTTAAATCGGTGAAGTCATTTCTAGCTAAGAATAACAGTAAAATTAACTTATAATAATGCTTTAATGCAACTCCTGTAGTTTTTATATTATTGAATGCATTGAAAAATTCATCTGGGTATTGTTTAAACTGTATAGGACTCTTTCGATCAAGAATCATGTAAAAAGATCTTTTAAATCGATTCTTATGATTTTTAAAGGCATTAATCAAAGATAAAAGTTCATTAGAACGAATTTTAACTCTTTTAGAACTCACGAAGGCATCCCCATAAGGTATCACTAATTTAGCGAAGAAAAAACAACTCTTTGTTATTGTGATTTTTTTTTGATCTCATCTAGGATTGGTTGAGTATATTGAATTTGAAAGGTTGTTTGAGATGAGATAAATTCTAGATTATATATTTTTTTTATAAAAAAAGATTAAACAATTATTATTGGTAAATATGCTTTTCCAGTTGTTTTGTTTCTTCAGTAATAGCCATTCAAAACATTTTCATTTTTTATTAGTTCTTAACAGTCGAAATTACACCTAATCCACGAAATAATATGAACCTCATCTGTTACCATAATATTCTTGGCCGCAATTTTACCTTTTGTCTAGCTATATAAAATGTACAAAGGAGTATATTTGCTTCTAAATAATTTAGAATTAAGCTAGCCTTTTGCGATACTATGAATCTGGAATAGTCAGAAATTGATAGGGGGAAACTCCTTTACATACTCTGTATTTATAGTTACTTTAGATACCTTTCTAATCTTACAAAGCAGAAGATCTTTAATTTCATACCTTTGAGATTCCGAGTAAATATCCATAATAATAATAATATGAGCAATAGTAAATGCTTTAGAACGAAGAATAAGTCTACTTAATCTTGCATATTTTTGTTTTCTGAAAAAGGGAATTGAATAGACTATTGTGATTGTTGAAATATTCTCTAAAAGAACAGTTGCTGTTCTGAAATATCTTTTTATCCTAATTTCGTCCTCTGTAATGAGTATTCTAGAGGTTAATGATTCTGTAAAGAGTTTGGAGGATATTACAATAAGAATGACCCCCAACCCAATGGTTAAACACATATTAATGAGATTAGCGTTAATATCGGGATTTAATACTATATTGAACCCAATAAATAACAATAGAAGGCCAATAATAAACAGTAATAGCCCAAGAAATCCAAATCGAAGTATTTGAAAAAATGGTGGTTTGTAGGCATGAATAATTTGCTCTGGTTGAAGATTATTGGGGGGAGGTGGTGAGTAATTAGTCTTATTCAATCAGGACACGTACCCTGTCTTTTTGAGCAGCTTCATCACTACTCCCAACAATTTGGTTTATTTCAAAAGATCTCATCACGAGAATAAGAACTAGACCGAACAAAATTATACTTTTGTGTATTTTTACCTTTCTTCACAATTCTTTAGTAAGCTTAGTATATGAATAAAGATAAAATTAAATTGTTATTCCTCAAATCTCCAAATATCTCTTTTTTATTAACTAAGTTAACTTAATTATTCTTATGCTTCCCCTTTGGCAATTGGAGGAATACTGATTCCTAATAATTCGCTAAATGAAAGTATTAAAAACACCAATTTGTCATGTTCAGAGACAAGGAAGGCGTAACCAATTAAAAACAATACTACAATAGCTGCTAAGCCACGAAAGACCCCAGCTTTTACTCCAAATGTGTTGTTCTCATTATCAACCGCGTTTGCTTCAGTACTCTTCTGCTCACCCCTACCACGAATTCCTCCATAAATACCGATTAGTGTAAAAACCAGTCCTTGCATTAAATCGAAAGTTTCCTGCGTTGTTTCTTCTGGAGCTAGGAATGCTACAGAAAATATTAAAAAAACAGCTGCAACTAAAAATAGAATCTTCCAATCTCTATTGGGGACAATAGTAATTGGACCAAGTTTCTTCTCAACTCTTTGAGTCATAATATATCACCAATATTGATAATTTTCTTTTTTACTCTGTATGTTTATGCTTTTTTACTTGACTTGTTTGTGCTTTTATTACCTTTATTTAGATAAGAATTGTAATGCAGGTGTAATTACAGTACAATTGTGTTAAAAGAATTCTAAGTGGAAAAAATGCCAATAAAACTAATCTTTTTTACCTTTTCTGTAAATCAAATCTAATTATTCTTAGTTACAATTGAATTCGAGGGAAGTTAATCTTAAATTGATTGATTTAGGGGCATTTAAATTGATCATTAACATACAATGGATGACTGAGTAAAGATTTGATAATATTTTCATATAAGGTCCAAAAAGACCCAGCCTTTTAAGCCTTAATAAGGTTCTTAATATTTTTTTGTTATTCTAGACCTTAACATTGAAGACTAGAACGTTAGAGGGACTTGTTTTAAAAAGGCTCCGACCCAGCCGCTTAAGATGATATTTATAGTTATTGAACTGCTACAATAGAATCTATGTCAAGAAAGCTAACTGTACCATCATAGTTCAGGAATTTTAATATTTCAACGATTTCTGTGATATCTCCTTCAGATTGAAGTTTATTCGGATTTGAAGTCATTGTATTTTCAATTATAATAAAATATTTCTTCATTTATAAGTCTAATCAAATGGGATTCATTAATAGAGAAGCACCTCAACTATTATTCTAGCGAAAATAGAGTTTTACAATTCCTCATGTTCCTCCTCCTTATTTTAATTTGGAGATAAAAAATAAGAAACCATTCAATATTCAAACTTACTTGAAAAAAATCTTTTTCTTTCTTATAACCAATAACCCAAGAATCATAATTTATTTATGTAAATGTTATTCAATTCAAATTCTTTTTTTAATTTGTTTTATTAAACAAACTGAATTAATAATTTGTGAACCTCATATTACCAGGATAATCAGTCTAGTATAATATTTATTAGGAAGAAAATTGGGAATAAAGTGATATAGCTACTGTTTCTGTTCTCCTTTAAACAATAATCTTCACATATTGTTTAACCAAAATGCTCTAGAGAGACTCTCCGCAGATTCATGGAGCATTATTTGGAATACTTTATAATCATGAATTCCAAATTATAATGCGAATCAATTAAGGGAACTGTCTCAAAACATAACTAGTTTAACTAGAAAGACCATGTTTTGTAAAAAGAGTTCTAGGTTAAATATCCCAAGACAACAGTTTTTCCCTCCTTAAGTGATTTTTACTAGAAGTACATCCTCTATGGGGATTCTTATTGGTAGTCGTAAGCCAAATTTGGATTCAACATCTTCCATGCATGCATATCATTGGTCACTGTCACTTAAGAGGGGGTATTGAGCTCGAACCTGAATTAGGGGGAGCATTATATACCGCGCTAGCATTGGCACTCGCTGAGGTGGAAAAAGCACCTCATTATACGATGTCAGGAGTTTTTGGCCACGCCATCCCTGAATTAGAGGGAATGGGTATATTTACGGTACAGAGTGGGAATTATAGGATTTTTTTCTTGTGTGAGGGCTTGTATGGTCATGGTATCCCTTACTTAGCAGGAAAAAAGATGGTAAAGAAAATAAATAACTTATTTCATCTCCTTGAAAAAGATGATTCCCAGGATTCATGTATAATAACACATAAATCCAAAGGCGGATCTTATTGGTTTGATCTCATTTGTCTCTCGGGATTGGGTGAATATATCCAGATTGAAGAAATAACTAGTATTTTTCCTTTACAAACTGTGTCATTTCAATTTAAACAGTCCACAGAGAACGATCTCGACATCATTCGGATGGAATCTTCATGTTTACACGATTTAGGATATGGATGGAGAGAGAAATATAATACAATTATCAAGAAAATTGAAGCCCTTTTTCTAAATCCCATGTACAGTTTCATGGTTTATAAATCGCTTTTCGATCAATTCATTGAATTTAATCCAGATTTCCAACCGAATTTACTTGTCTTAACGTACCAGCAGGGAGATCTACAAGCTATTGAAAATGCTATAGTCGCCATCTTATCCCTGGAATCAAATAAACTGACAATTGAATATTGCCTCCCTGTAACTACAGGAGAGTCTTTAGAAGGAAGCCATTCCGTTAGTATATTTTTACGCTCTCTCGTACTTAATTCATCAGAACAGGATAGACCCCAAAAGAGCATAATATCGCAGGGGAAAACAAAAAACGAGGGAAAGGTATTCATTCTGAATAAATTAGGTTAGAGAATTAAGATAGGAAGGGTGCCCATTTGTGTATTTACTTTTTTTGGGAATGTCCCAAGCTAGAGGATATACTAAAAAATTTTTTTAGGTGTTAATCCAGCCTTTAGTATTATTTGCATCAAAAACATTCTTTAATATCTAAAATGATTAAATAAAATTTAATAGTAATTAAGGGTTAACAAATCATGTCGAAGACCTTAGTATGGATTGGGCTTATTTTAGTTGGTTTAGCTATTATCGGCGGTTTTTTAATAGGAAATTTATTAATTAATAACAATAATACTGACCCTATAAGTGTAGAAATAGTTACAAAAAGAATAAACTCTTGTTCAAATAATTTTGCTTGGTATATTGTAAACATTTCAAGCAAAACACAACAAAATATACCAGAAATAACAATATCAACAAACGTTACTATAGAAACCAAATATAAAATATGGTCTCTAACAACTCCTTCGGTTCTAGAAGTTTTACTTTATCCGAATAATACTCACACTGGACAAACAATTAAATTAGAAGTTGGAATAGGTAAGATATCTGATTTTGCTATCCTGAATGTTTGGGAATGGGAAGGATCACAGCAGGAACAAGCTTATGAAAAATTAGCTCCGTTTATAACGTATTTTTCCCAAAATAAACCCGATTTCAACATCAATAGTAATACTCCTTGGGAAATATCTTGCAATGATGCTGGTTTACTTGTTGTTGAACATTATTTATTGAAAACTGAGACCTGGGAATTAGAACTTTCTTGGCATGTCATGATTCCTCCTTATGATTGGGTTAATGTGTATTTGAGGCCAAGGTCACAAATAAAACCAGTATGGGGTGGAATGATAGAGTCATGGAATATTTCTAGCAGTTTAGTGATCGAAACTGATCCTCCTGAACACGTTTTTCGACCCCAATGACTAAAATCTATCTATTGTTGAAATCTTAGCAGTTATTTTCTTATCTGCCGAAATTAAAAAACCATCAAGAGGCATTTTATTCCATTCACTTATGATTTAGACATGAACTTTCTCTTTTCTTCAAACCCAAAATATGAACGAAGATATTATAAATGGCTGTGTAGTGTATTATATCTATCTTTCTTAAGATTTATAGGTGAAAAATTATGACTGATGGAATATCTGATGATCAACCTTATAACAAGAGTATTTTTATGACAACCCATAATTCTTATCGGTGGTCATTAATACGTCAGCTTGATTATGGAATCCGGGGCTTTGAGCTCGATATTCATGATAGTTGGACGTTATTTGAACGAATAAAGAGATTTTTGACTCTTCTGAAAATTTTTCGTGGAAAAGGTAGCTTCAAGGTCGGTCATTGGGCCCCTGGACATGAAGTAAATCATAAAGCGTCTGGAAATCCACGGAGTAATAATCTTAAAGACTGGTTAGAAGTTATAAATAACTGGTCCAAACGAAAGCCCAATCATGCACCTATTACTATTTTTTTAGATATCAAAAGAGATCTCCAAGATCGAGGTAATCGTCCTCACAAGAGATATGGCCTTATTCGTTTTAATGAGCAAATATCAAATGCCTTTGAATTTAAAAACGAGTCCAATCGTTGGGAAAGACTTTATATCAAGGAAGAATATTTACAACAATTTGGTGGGCCTGGAAGCTCTTGGCCTACAATAGGAGAATTAAGAGGAAGGGTCATCATTGTTCTTATGAGTTTCCATGTATTTCCTGACATAATTGAAGAATTGTTACCAATTGTAGATACTTATGGGATTTCTCTCATGCATACTCGTCAAACCTATCAAATAGGTGAAATTGAGGGGCAGATCATTGAACCGTTATGTTTTGTTGCGTTTAATCAAGATGATCGTGAAAAAGAGGGCTATTATCCTTCCTTAGAGAGAGAATCAATGTTTGTTACAGGGTATTACTCAGATGAGTTTCATTCTTTTTGGAACCAAGGAAAAATTATCCGAAGTGATTACAATCCCAAAGTTGAATGGCCTCCCTTTCCTCCTCATGTCAATTTTCCTGCAACAAATAATTGGGATGATCCTAATTATAGAAATGTAACGGATAATTGGGCAATCTGATTCTAAAGAATGAATATAAAGGTTTTAACATGAAATCTGAATATATTTCAGAGTTAAGAGAAGTATTTGATAATAAAGTTTCGTTTGACTATATCGAACGAAAATTAAATAGCCATGATGTTTCTGTTATACCTTCACCAATTTTAAAGTTTTTGAAAACTATTCCAGATGCTGTAATTAGAATCGAAAGTAATGATGACATTAAATCAGCCTTAAGGATAGCTCGAAAGTACAAAATGCCAATCACACCCCGAGGTAGGGGTACTGCTGGTTATGGTGGAGCAGTACCAATCAATAAAGGGTTGGTCTTGAATTTCACGTGGTTTCGAAAGGTACTAAATATCGACAGGGATGCAAAGCTTGTAACTGTGGAACCAGGAATTATTTGGAAAGATTTAGAACAGGAGCTACAGAAATATTTTTTAGGGCTTAAAATATATCCCACCTCCGCGCCAGGGAGTTCTGTGGGAGGATTTTTTGCTATGGGAGGATCAGGAATTGGTTCTTATGAAAATGGTAGCTTTTTGAACATTGTTCATTCTATTGAAGTAATAAGTCTCGATGGAGTGGCAAAAACAGTCGTGGGAGATGATTTAAAGTACTATTATGGTTTAGAAGGGATTATGGGGATTATTTCGAAAATAACGGTCAAAATTGATGAGAAACAGCGATATGAACCCATTGGCGTTGGTATTCCAACACCAGAAGCGCTACAATCATTTCTTCAGGAAGTGGCTGCAAAAAAACTTCCCATTTGGCATATTAGCTTTCTCACACCCGAGCTCATGAAATTAAAGAACTTAACAGTGAAAACACAGCCAGCAAAGGTTCTAAGAACTATTAAAGGATTTCCTGATAAAGGAGAAAAGGTTTTTCTTAAAGGATTGGAGGTATTTCAACTTCCTCTTCCAGAAGATCGTTATTTTGTAATGGTTGTCGTTCATTCAGAAATATATGAGAAAGTTCGTGATTCCATTGTGAATCTTGCTAAGAAATATGGGGGTAAAGAGTTAAAACATATTCTTACCGCTCATCAATGGGAAGAACGCTTTTATCCATTAAGATTTAAGCGGCTTGGACCGACTCTTGTTCCTTCTGAGGGAATTATAAAAATTAACCATCTTGCTGTAGCGTTAAGTAGAATTGAGTCAGCTATTAAGAGTATAGCCATTGAGGGAACAATGACAACATCTAGCAATGTTATTCTTCTCGCGTTCAGTCTTGGTGATGAACGTTCTTGGGGATATCCTCTCAGATTTTCACGTAGTTTGAAGTTTTTGCGGATTTTAAAAAAGAATAAAGGTCACACTTATGGAACAGGTTTGTTTTTTACCTCAGAAGCAAAGAATATATTTGGAGAGGAATTCATAAAGGATTTAAAGGTTATTAAGACCATAAATGATCCTCACAATCTTCTTAATCCTGGTAAAGTTCTATTTCCA
>Ga0209636_10007710_pt1 | contig 10975 bp, 14 predicted proteins | sample DeeMarSWOR152_54_FD_187464 | JGI IMG/M metagenome (GOLD analysis project Ga0209636, IMG submission 187464) | Marine sediment microbial communities from White Oak River estuary, North Carolina - WOR-1-52-54 (SPAdes) (version 2) | ecosystem: Environmental > Aquatic > Marine > Intertidal zone >... | reverse complement strand
TATGGGCGAAGTAAAGTTTAATCTGACACCAATTGAGGAGAAGCCTACAAGACGGTACAGGAAGGGAAGCAAGTACGATCCAGTTCTGGATAGGTTCATGGATAGAGCGGCTAAACTGGTCGAGGTATCCATGGAGGGTAGAGATGCCAACTACCTCCGGACACAGTTGAACAAGAGAATTGAAGCCAAGAGACTAGACGGAGTAAAGGTCTCAGTGGTCAACAACGTCTGCTATCTGGAAAAGACATAAGACCGGAGAGAACTGAATACCCCTATTTTTATTAATTTTAGAGAACGATTATATTGTATTCTCATCACAGGAAGAGTATATCAGAAAGAATGGTTCATTTGCACGTTCGACAAGTTTCCAATGCTTGTTGAGCCTCTTTATGGTAGAGATTAGGCTTTCAAAACGATCCTCGCTTACGGCATCGTATCGTATCAAAATATTGTATCCTTCTGACCATACATAGGCTCTCTCTACGAATGTATTCAGGCCAAGGGATAGATCTATGTTGCACCAATCGGATATTCGATTCAGCATAGTCCTAATTTCTTGGAGTTTTGTAACAGGAATTTCCTCCAGAGCCGTAATTCCTTATATCTGATACTGAAGGTTTGAGACCCTCGAAATAAAGAGAACCTATGTTAATTTAGTTGAGTGATATGTAAAAATGTCTTTGACCTAAAGAACTGAAGCTTTTCGTAACTGCGTCTTGATGGCATCGGAGGGGCCCACTATAAAAACGGTCCAAAAATAAGAGGTTTGTTAATTGAACGAAGGCTCGTCATGCGATTGCTACCACTGGCAGATAATGAAAACTGATAGATTGTTACCGCAAGTGAAAACGTAATCCATAGCACAACGTACGTGGATTGACTGTCTTATTACAATAAAAGATGTATTTTAACTGAAAGATTAGCTAAGATTGTGAACAATCACGAGGGCTGTATCTGGGAGCCTCGATGGGTCGTAATCGATTAAGCCGTTAACTTAAAGCAGGTGGAGAGGAACATTAAGCATGGGCTCATCCATGTCAAACCATTAATAGAAGATAACACATAAGAAGCTATCTGTATAATCTTTTAGGCTATCAATCCCTGTTTTTCAAGCCTCTCCTTCACGAGGGCGGCCAGATCGGGGTCCTTCTTCTCCAGCTCTCGGAGGATCCTCTTCATTGAGGATGGGGGCTTCCAAGTGCCACACGTAGGACAGGCGAAACCGTAGACACTTTTGAGGCGGTCTGGTTCAGGGGGCCTCGTCTCCTCTATAATCTCGTCGATCTGCTGCTCGCTGAGGTTGGGGAAATCCCGTCGCAAAGCCGTCTGGAGGAAGCGGGTCGGCGGCGGAACAGGTAGCTCGTCGTATATCTCGGCCAAAGTCTCCTCAGGCGTCTTCGGCTCAGGCTCCTCCTCCTCTACGGGGAGGACTACTTCAACTGTGCCCGACTGGATGGCGTTTTCTTCTGGTGGGTCTTCGGAGATGGTCTCCGTGTCCGTCTCTGATGGTCCCTCGTCGGCCCTGTCAGCCTCATCTTCTTCAGCTCTCTCTTTGTCTAATTCGTCGAACTTCTGCTGGAGCCAGCCGGGAACCCTTACATCGAGGATCTCATGGCGTGGCCCGATAGCCGCAGGTGCGTCTGCGATCAAACCGGAATAGTCCTCATTTTCGCAAAGCTGCGAATTTGAGGCCGCAGCTGCGGCACCCCGTTCCGAATAAGAGCGCTTGTACTTAGGGGAAATATGGTGAAGGACTGTTCTATAGGACATCCCGAATTTTTCGGCGATATCCTTTGGCGCCCAGCCCGTCTCTTCAGCTATGGAGTCGAGGCTTTCGGCCATCTCTCCATTCGAGTATAACCTGCGGTTCCAGTTGTAGACGAGCCGGAGTGCCGTCATCTGAAGCGGGGTAAAGTTGCCCTCCATCGTGGGCCATGTCGGGTCGGCCTCAAGCCTGTGCAGACCATCAACGATCTCGCCGGTCTGACTGCTTTTCACGACCGGTCTAAAAACTCTAGGATCGATTCCCAGCTCCAACAAAGTCTCAAGGCTTACACGAATGTTCGAGGGGACCTCGGACTCGTCCGGGTGCAGGTGAGGGCTTAGAGGGGCGTCAAAATCTCCTGTCGCCACCATCTCGCTCATTGAGCGGCTCATACGCTCATAAAAAGGTAACTAAAAATGGTCATGAGCATGACCTAACAATAATAATTGAATATGCATGATCAAAAGATAGACGTATAATGTTAGAGGAATTTCGAACAGGAGAACTTACATTAGAAGAGGCTGAAAGATTATTGAGAACTTCCTTCGAATAAGGATTCTAGTCATTTTCTTATATTAATTTTATAATCTCTCTGAATTCTCTATTCAAAGGGGGCAACCCTTCCGCAATTCGAAACTTATTGGCGATTTCAAGACCTTTTTCAATCACATCATCATCAATAACCGCACTCACATGCAGATCTCTATTGCCAGAATGAGGAAATAGGATGAGAAGCCCTTCATTTCTAAGTTTTCTTAATATTTTATCGAATTTTCCCCTGTGTTCTTTCCGATACCCTTTTTTTATATTTGTGATTGAGTGATGCCCTCTTATTTTTCCGCCTCTATGAGTGACACGTCCGTGATAGTATAATTTACTTAAAATAAACCCTCGAATGTGTTCTTCAGATCCACGTTCGAGATCGGACAATGCTACGGATCAAGGCTCCATCATCCATTTATATAAGTTTTGGATAAAATTCCAATGTCTATGGAAAAGGTTAATATATCATTGGAAAATTGTTACATGAGTAATGTCTACGTGGCATCATGGCAGATGCAATACACCACATGGACATTACTGGGAAAACATGCGGAGAAATTCGAGAACAGTAAGAACCTAAGAGTAAGGGCATGAGTTAAGAATAGAAGAATGAGCGGGTTGAAAGAGAGAATGGTGGCATCCCCTATTTCGACGGATGAAGAATACGCCACGCTTGGACCCTTGACCCAGTTGTTCAAAAATCCCGTAGCTAGAATATTGGATCAGAGTGTGATTGTAGGCCGCATGGAGCAGACCATCTCGATGTTTAAAGAATCGACCAACCTCTCGTACAAGACGGTGGCAAAAGAGGTCACAAGACTAACAGAAATGGGATACATGGAGGAAGGGAGGAAAATAGGGAACGCCAAAACCTACCGATTTAGGATAGACAACCACTTGAGCCAGTTAATTATATGCGCTCAGAAAATGCAATTGGACAGGTTCAAAAAAATGGCAGAGCCAAAGTAACCCTTTTTATTTTTATCTTGATAATTTTATAACTATGTTAATGCAAAACCAAGTATGGGAAAAAATATTAGAATTTTCAAAATCAGCCCAAGGTCAATTGATACCTTTATTGAATCCAAAAATTAGATCTCCATTTAAAATAACCGAAGTAACAAATAATTATATTCGTATAAATAAACTCCCTATAAAGATGACCAAACACATGTTTCTAAGTATATATGATTATCTTAAAAGTAAGGGAGGTTGGATCGAGATTAGAGCACGTAGAGTAGGTGCTCGACCAAATACAGTTGAAGGCGTTATTAAAAAGATATTTTTCAATGATAATCCTAATGGATTAAGCACAGCTACTTGGTTTTCAGCGATTTTAGTTTACTCAAATATTGGGATAGAATTTAACAACAAAGCTAAAGGTCAAAAAATTAAATTCTTTAAAAAATAAAGTATTTTCTAATAATCCATAGTTATGTGAAGATACTAGCCAGCTTACGCCGCCTTCTCCTGCCCCTCAGGGCGAGACTGCCTCCGATGACGGCGATTGCGGTAACGATGTAAAAGACCACGTCTGCGGAAAGAGACGGTGCCTGTGCTTCCCTGAGGACGGGACTCAGGATAACTATACTATTGTGGAAGCCGTGGACCCAGATGGCCGTCAGTATGTTCTCGGTCTCCTTCCACACCCAGTACATGACGAGGCCAGCGCCGAAGGCCCCAGCGATCATCACCTACATGGCAGCCTCGCCGAGACCAACTAAAGCCTTGTATCCGTCTAGCATCGACCAGAAGGCGACTGGCCCCATCACGCTGAAAGCCCGCCCTCCGGGGCTGTCCCCCAGCTTCATGTAGAGTAGGCCATGAGACGGAGAAGGAGCTTGTCTCCATCGGACGCCTTATAGAAACCTCCTACGATCGAAGCATGAGAATCCTTAGGGTTGTAGTCAACAGAATCCAGCAGTGCGACATTATCATACCCTTCAAGGACCGCCTCACAGAGGTCATCAACCGCAGTATAAATAGTCCCATCAAGAAGCCCCAAGACCTCAGAATCAGAGGCGACTACACAAAGTTGATGACGCTCCTTAAACTCACAGGAGTCTTCTACCAGAACCTCCTCCCCTGTTTCACAATTGGTGAGAAACGCAAATACGTGATGACACCGGAAAAGGCCATTGAAGCGCTCACCTACGCTCTCCCTGCTCTCGAAACGATGCAGGCCGATGTGGATGAGAGAATCATCGAAGTGCTGGAAGCCCTAAGCATCAACAGAATCACACAGAAGAGTTATCCGATAACAGTCGATCTGAGAAAAGAGATAGCGGACCATCTCGACAAGGCCAGTGACACGGTTTACCGCTATTGCGAGAGATTAGAAAAGTCAGGATACCTCACTTCAAGAAAAGACGGAAGAGACCGGATTTATGAATTAAGGTATGATATGGACACTATTATGCAAAACATTCACGAAATATCCGGAAAATTACAAAATCCGGAATCTTTGATAGTTCAAATGCGTGTAGAAGCCCTAAATTACCTTAACGACAATCTCGGATTCCGGATCAGCCAAGATAGCGAATATTATATTTCTGACTATTTAACGCCCTTTTTCGACGGAAATATAATATCTCTATCCCACCCGATCCGAGATCCGACATCTGAAATAAGCAATAATATGTCGGGAAATAGCCAAATCCGAGATAAAATACCGGATTCAACCGAAACCCGAGAAAATCGGGAAGATACGACACAATCTCGGATTTTGTGTTATCACTGTAGGCGGGACATCACCGATGAGAGGCTGAGTGTTATGGCGAGGAGAGGCGGGTTCTCATAAGTGAGAGAATCCAAATGTTGAGGGACGTTCTCGATGATGTCTTCAGGGACTCGCAGAATCAGCTGGTCACAGCGGGTACTATACTCGGCTACCTCGATGAGAGATTCCCCGACGACCTCTGGACAGGAGGAATCCTCGAACAGGTGATCATAGTAGCAATTCGGGACGGGATTCTATTCGAGCCTCGCCCAGGATTCTACCTGAGGATGTGACCGAATGGTACCGTATTCCGAGCGAAGACACCGGCTTCAGCTTGAGGAGGTTCCCGAGGTAATCGAGGGCCTCCGACTAAGTCTGCAACATCACCTCGAAGCAAAGGAGGACCTGCTGGCGGCCACCCTCGCATTCAGAGCCTTCTTCAGGCTCATGGAGCACCCCCGTGGCCGACCCTTCTAGCCCGAACCCATCAGCTGGAGCCTCATCGAGGCATACATTCAGAATGGTACCATTATCCCTGTGGAGGCCCCCTGAGGAGGTCCCCCGATGACAGTTAGTAATTCTTCTCTTCATCATCTGTTTCTGTGGCTCTGTACTCCGAGCAGAGAGATTGACAGGAGGGGTTTTCGAATATGTTAAGTTGTGGATTTCCATATATCTTGTTCACCTCGAGGTTTAGGCTTTCAATCCAAGATAGGAATGTTGGTATGTAGGGTCTATTCAGCCTTTTTTTGTGACCTTGTCTTTGAAGTACAATTGGTTTCAATGAATCAGGTATATCAATTGGTTTATCTCCAAAATAGTAGAAATGTTCTGAGATTAGCGAATATTTACCACTGAGGTCTTTCTCGTAGTTGCCTTTGTTGTGTACTCCTTTTCTTTTGATAGGTGGGTCGCTTGAGTAATCGTATATGCAGTCTCCCAGTCTTCTCCTATAGTCTCTATGTGTCCAATCAGGTATCTTCTTGGGGTACTTGTCTCTGCAGAATGAGTCATAATCTTGTAAAGTCATTTTGTCAGTGACATTCATTGCATATATTAATTTATTCGATAAATTTCCATGACCCTTTATGTTTTTTGCGCCAGTTCCTATTACCCAGTCTCCAATAGAAGCTGTTCGTCTTATAGCAGGTTTGCATATAGTAAGTGTGCAAATTCCCCAGAAAGGGTTTGGCGCAGCGCCATCATCATACGGTATACAAGAACTATAAAGTTCCATTAACAAATTGTAAATGTAATCATATATTTAGAATCTGCGAGTATCATATGAAAATCGAGGGGTAGTTATCTTGAGTCTCAATGGCCTAGTGAAAGATTGTGTGCAATCATACATAAGGAAAATGGCAGCTGGTTTACCGATAACGAAGCCATCGATTCCGATTTTTTACTTCGGTGATCTGCCAGGATACCAAGAATCAGAGCTAAAAATAATAACTGTAGGTTTAAATCCCTCACATCATGAGTTCCCTGAAGCAGACAGGTTCACCCGTTTCAAGAAAGCAGAGAACCTAGAGCTATTTAAACCACTATCAGATGAAGATACCCGTCTATACGTGGAATCATTAAACAACTATTTCAAGGAAGAACCCTATAACTGGTTCAACTGCTATGAGCCTTTACTAAATGGATTGCATGCTAGCTATTATCCCAATGATTACTCAAACAGAGCACTTCACACAGATATTTGCTCACCCTTCGCAACAGATGTTACCTGGAGTGAACTCAGTGAAAATCACCAGAGACTACTGAGCATTGAGGGGTGTACATTCTGGCATAGGTTGGTTGAGTACTTAAAACCTGATCTGATCCTCATCTCAGTGGCTCGTAACCATCTTCTGAGGATCAGAGTCAGAAAGAGCAGGTGGAAGACCTATACAAGCATCCACAATATGAGCGATGGCTCGTCACGGCCCAGGCCTTATGATGTTGAAACCGCCGAGTTTGAGGTGGAGGGTAAAAATGGGTATCTGGTGTTTGGTAAGGCAGCGCAACTACCCTTCGGTACATTATCAAAGGCGTACAAAGAGATTGTTGGAGAAAGACTGCTCAGTCTACACTATGACACTTCAAAATAACATTAGCTCCACGATGCCTTTGCGTTTTGTAACTTTACCTCAAAACTCTTATTACAGTACTGTTTCACAGGGCATTGACCACACTTCTTTTTACTAGCAACCTGAATATCTACAGGAATATCCAGCTCCTCTAAATCAGTGATCGTGAAAAGCTGGTTCTCACCAATGGCACGCAAGTAGAAATTGGATAGTTTGTTGCCCTTCAGGTAAGGAAAATCAACGATCCTGCCTTTGATCTCCTCAATTGAAAGAGGAGTCTCAATGATCCTTCTAGATTCCCCGTCATACCGTTCAAGGAGAATCTTCGATACTTCCTTCCACATCCTGGCTCCAGTTGAAGGGAACCTTGCGCCCACCCGCTTCACTATGGTTTTGAGAGACTGTTCTCCCATGTCGAGTATAGTCTCTGGCTGGAAGTGTTCAGGATACACATAATACTCCTCCCGTGAATTTTTCCAGAGCTTTACAGCGTTCAGCATGTAGTCGATGCTTATCACGTATGAGATGCCAGAGTACATCCTGACCAAGGTATACTTTTACATAAATACCCTTACATCAGTTTCCGCCGCCTTCTCCTGCTCCTGAGGGTTAAGACTCCTCCTATAATGACGACTGCGGTGACAATGTAGAAGAGAAACAAGATTTTCGAAATGGAGTATCTCCCGGGAGAATTACTTCATAAGATTGGCGTTATATCGTCGAAATTACAAAACGACGATACTTTTATGGCTCAAATGTGGGAAGAGGGCCTAAACTCGCTTAATCATCTATCGTCATTACAAAACCCCAGAGAAGGAGAGATATATACAGAGGATGAGGACCCCAGCATCGTTGAACCAGTGCTCGAAGTCTTCAGAAATCGTACATATATCTCTCTATCCCTTGCCGATCGGAATGACGATAGACAAATACCTGATGAAACCCGTCGGAATGGTGAAACGACGGATTCAAATCGTCATTATAAAAATACGACGGATAATAGGTTTTATTGTTATCACTGTAGATTGGACATCACAGATGAGAGGCAGTTCCACCAGCAGGTAGACGACCAAGACGTTCTTGTGTGTGCCGAGTGCTTTGGAGAGTGGCGCCGAGTTCTCCTGAGCGAGAGAATCCAGATGTTATTCGAGGTCCTCCCAGATGTCTACCACAACTCGCAGGATCAGCCGGTTACTGCTGGCACCATACTCGGCTACCTAGAGGATCGGTATCCCGACGACCTTTGGACTGGAGGGATCCTCGAGCAGGTGCTCAGTGTATGTGAGAGGGATGGGACGATGTTCCAGCCAAGACCCGGTTTCTGGATGTGGGTACGATGACCCAGAATGGTACCGTTTCTCTTGAGGAGGGAGTCTAGTTGAAGGGAGGCTATTTCTGGAAAGAGTGGGAGGGGCTTCTGCCCCCATTCCTCTGGAAATGCGGGCGCTGCGGCAGGGAGTTCACAGACGAAGAGTACGAACATCTTCCAGAGGTATCACTGAGTTCGGGTGACCACCTGCACAAGTGCCGCAGCTGCGGCTATCTCTTTGGAGTCGAAACTTGGAAGATGGAGAGCCTCGCCAAAGTCAAAGTCCCTGAGGTCGAGTTTGAAACCAAGATTTCAACTCAATTCCTAGAAGCCACTATCAGGTCTTCAGCTACGAGACCCGTGTAGGCAGCTTCAGAATACCGAGAGGTGGACATGTTTCCTCACTTTTTACGATGCCAGCTCAGACGAAGAATGAGGCAAAGAGAAATCACTTCGGGGTCTGTCGAATGCTCCGAAGCGGATACTTCGGGATCGACCCGCCGGATTTCGACCACCCGCAGATAGCTGTGCGCCTAAAGTTTGTCGGGAAGAGATGGGTGCCCGCCTACGCTGTCGTTGAACAGCCGAAACGTGTAAAACCCAAAGGGCCACACCTTTTTAAAATACTCCAGAACGGCGGTTTCATCCACATCGCCGCTGAGACACCGGACCAATTAGTCAATAAAATCACCGAATTAGTCTACAGGGGAACCATCAAACCCGGAATAACCATAGGAGGCCCAAGGGGATCTGTAAGTTCCCTTGTGTACGTCTACCACGAAGATGGGCATTTCACTTTGACCATACCTCACCCGGAGGGTCGTCGCTGAATGTCTGACGAGACGACGTTGTCTGTGAAGGTGCCCTTGGCAAAGGGCATCGGCACAGTTTGAGGAGGACGACGGGCTTGACACATGAGTAAGGATTCTGACGGACAGAGCTTCGTCTGCCTGTGCCCCCTTCATCGAGGCCAAAAGGCAGCAAAGAATCGAAGACCTCCCTCTCTCGAAATGCCTTCAGCATAAGTGTCCATGGCTCGGCGTCGAGAGGAAGGCCGCAACTGCAGCGAAGGAGGGTTGAGCATGGTTTTCCTGAACTACAACATCCATAACTTCTGCTCGAAGTGCCGAACCATCCACCCTAAAGATGTGCTGCGGTGTCCCAGCTGTCGACTTCCCCTGCGGAGCCGACCCAAGAATCAAGGCCAGAGGAGGAAGTTCAGACAGAGGAACGGCCTTGACAAGCATACAGAGCCTAAGAGGGATGCCGCAACTGCGGCACAGAAGACTCGGGAAGCTCCCTGATTTCTCTATTGGGGTTGAGCTGGCTCGTTGATAAAGGAGGCTGGGTCACGTAGAAGTGGGATGTCTCGGGAGGCTGCTGATTTCGACCTTCTGCTCTCTCGCAGATGGTCACCTAACACTCTCTACAACTTTCTCTCAAAGCGGCACCCAAAGGTTCTCTCAGAACTTGCACGGATCTGTCCTGAGTGCCTTCAGAACCCGCTGATAGAGGCGGGAGGAGAGATTTGCTGCTTGCACTGCGGAACGGTAGTCGAACAGAAGATCGACCCTGCCAAGTATCTTCCGTTTGACGAGACCTACGCCCTTTCAGCTTCAGTGGTTCACGGATCCTCTCTCGGTGGGACCATGCCCACAAACTACCTTCAGCAGGTCGTTTCTCAGAAGCCCTTCGACCTCGAAAGGGCCGGAGTCACTGAGCAGGACACGGCCTTCATTCAGGATGTTCTGTCCCGAACCGGGGGGCCGATAAGCAGAGAGGAAGCGAGACAGGTCATCAGGCGTTATCTTCGGAGTATCGAGCTGACGCATATCAAGACGCACCTGCGGCACGTCGAATCCCCGAAGGCCATGAAGCTGAAGACCGAGATGACCACCTTGTTGGACAAGTATGGACTCTACGATCGCTCTACTTACAACGAGTTCAATCATCAGCTGGGCAATCAGGCCGGGATCCTCGCCGAGCGTGTCGGTCGCTTCCTCGATGCGGGTATGGCGAAGCCCCTGAAGAGCTACCGGAAGCTGGCTGCTGCGATACTCCTCTGGCTCATCGAGAAGGCGCCGCAACTGCGACAAACTTACAATGAAATCGAGAGGATCGAGGCTCCAAGCCCAGAAGATGTGAGTATTGTCGAGTGCCTGATCACCTGCCCTCTTCTGGGCAAAAAAAATTAAAAAAAAGAATAGGAGCGGGGGCTAGGCTTCCGCCATGTTGACTGCGTCTGCGTCTGAGACCGTCGCCTCTGCGGCTGACAGCTCGTAGAGTGTGAGGGTGAAGGTCAGTACGTCGTTCGTGGCGAGGTTGAACTCGATGGCCGCCGTGAACTTGAACTCGTTCGGGTCGTTCACCGGCCTCTTCAGGTAGACAGCACCGTACAGGATGTTGTTCGAGATGGTGTAGGTCCACTTCGTCGAGCTTGTCAGCACGTCCTGTGTGAAGCTGGAGCCGTCGAGGTATCCTATGCCGGGTATGTTCAGCTTCTTCAGGGTCATCTTGCTGATGTCCGAGCTGTTGACGCTGAGAACCACCTTGTACAGGGCGAGGGC
>Ga0209636_10007709_pt1 | contig 10975 bp, 6 predicted proteins | sample DeeMarSWOR152_54_FD_187464 | JGI IMG/M metagenome (GOLD analysis project Ga0209636, IMG submission 187464) | Marine sediment microbial communities from White Oak River estuary, North Carolina - WOR-1-52-54 (SPAdes) (version 2) | ecosystem: Environmental > Aquatic > Marine > Intertidal zone >... | reverse complement strand
GTTCAACAAATCTGGGCATTCTACCTCCAACAAAATTTAAGTAGAACACTCTTTTCTTTATGAAACTTGACGCCCTGGTAGTATAGTCCGGTCTAGTATAGGCGGCTGTCGCCCGCCCGACATTACATAAAACCATGTAACGGGAACCGGGTTCAAATCCCGGCCAGGGCGCCATTATTTTTGTTCGGCGGTTGTGTGATTCGGTACCGAATAATGTTGAGGCTATATATAGCCCCCCTCCCCCTACCTCAGAGACTAAGGGTTGATGATGACTTTGAATTGTTCTTGGAGCGTGAAATGTCTGGCTGGAATCATAAGAAGATTTGTATATCGAGCGAAGGTAACACCAGTTAAAATCCCGGAAGGACGCCACAGTTTTTCTGGATATCTTCCCATTTAGTCGTAGTCTGATTTTGAACATTACATAATCGTAATATCGTGTAATGCCCAGAACGAATACGCGTAATAGGGGAGGATCATATTTGCAAGCCAGGATAGATTTGTCGGAAGGAGAAGAAGTGGATTTTGAGAACGCGAAGGAAGAATGGAACGTCTACAAATTAGCGGACGGTTCAACGCTGAAGGTTAAGCTTGTCCTCATCAACGTGGTCAGAAGCCGAGATAAATACGATCCTCTAGGCAACCCGATCTATGGCATAAGCTCTCAAAACATCGTCAAAGTTTTGAACGTACCCCAAAAATTCAAACGAAAACCGTAGCGCAAGTCAAAAATGGTGGGTTCGAAGAAGATTTGATAGGAAAGCTAGTGTCCGAGCTTGTATTGATAATAATTTTAGGCGTGTCCCTGTATTTTTCCCCCCTCAGAGGCAATACGGTCGCGGTAGTTGGGGTTTTTGCTTCATTGAGCGCAGCCATAATGGTGCTTTTTGCAGCAATACAAATCGAAATTATCAGCGTTGAAGAAGAGGACATGGGCGTAAACGTGGACATGGACAAAACTTCACTGGGGGAAGTCCACGCCTCCGAAATCCTAAGCGATACAGCCGGACCAATCAACCTCAGCCACACGGAAATGTATCCAAGAAAAACAAGCGAATTCAAAATGGATATCTATTCATCAGAAAACCGAATCACGCTAAGTTCTCATTATGCGCCTAGGCGCGCCCACCTTGTGGAACGACCGCTCAAAAAGAGACAAGCCAAACGATAAGAGAACAAATCCACATGCCGATTCGCCCTTCTACTTAATATAGCAACAACTCCGCTAGGGCACCACGCGTTTTCCCTAACCCCTAGATTCGCTTGTCTTCCACTATCAAAACAGGAAGGCAATCAACCACCCAGTTTAGAGGATGGATACAAGAGTCATCCAGCTATACCGGAAATGCGTCGAGAATGTTGAAAGCTACGTTAAAAAAATAGGGGGGAGTTTAGGATACCAGAAGAGGAAATTGGACAAACAACCCCCAAAATACAGATTTTACAAAGGTAAAGCTTATTAGTAGGCACTGTGGTTTACGTTGATAGCTTCCAAAATAAAAAAAGGAAGCAAAACGGAGACCCTGATTTTCGGGGCGGATGACACCGACCCACTGGAGGAACCTCCCAGTTTGAAAGAAACGCTAAAACCGTTCGACCTTAACACCCTTAATAAATGTAAATTTACGGAGGAATTAGACAAATTTGGAAATCTCCCATGACGACCTCCTACTTCTCCAAAAATCCTTCTTCAAAGAGAAGGGCCTAGTCAGACAGCACCTCGACTCCTACAACGAGTTCATCGACCACGGAATCCAAGAAGTCATAGACGAAACCGGTGAAATCGACATCGAAATCCCGGAAAGCCCCTACAAAATAAAACTCGGCCAACTGTGGATAATAGATCCACAATCAAAAATCAGTGGCCCCTACGTCACCGAAGTCGACGGAACAAAACACGAAATCTACACCATGGAGGCACGCTTCCGAAACCTAACCTACGCCGCACCCCTAGCCCTAGAAATGACCCCTATCATCGACGGAAGGGAACAAGAACCAGAACTCGTTCTCATAGGCGACCTTCCAGTCATGCTGAAATCCAAACTCTGCGTCCTTTCTCAGCTGACCCCTGAAGAGCTGATTGAACATGGAGAGGACCCAAACGACCCAGGCGGCTACTTTATCGTTAATGGTTCCGAACGCGTCGTTGTCGCCATGGAGGACCTAGCTCCAAACCGTGTCCTCATAGACATCGACACGCGTGGAACAAAACCCGTTTATCAGGCCAAAATCTTCTCAACCACGGTTGGCTTCAGGGCAAGAATCCAGCTACGAATGAAGTCTGACGGCGCCATCTACGTTTCAATACCAGGCGTCCCAACTGAAATACCCTTCGTAATTTTAATGCGAGCGCTCGGACTGGAATCAGACAAAGAAGTCGCCGAAACAGTTTCTCCGGAAAAAATCGTGCAAAACGAGCTTGAGTCTTCCTTTGAAAAAGCTATGGGCTTCGACACGGTTGAAGACGCCATAATGTATATTGGAAACCGTGTAGCCCACGGACAAGTAGAAGAATATCGCCTCCAAAAAGCCGCGAATATTATTGACCGAAACTTCCTACCCCACATTGGCCGAACCATAGAAAAACGTGGAGAAAAAGCACTCTTCCTCGGCGAGATAGCCTGCCGGGTTATCGAATTGAAGCTTGGAAGAAGAAAATCAGACGATAAAGATCACTTCAAAAACAAACGCTTAAAACTCGCTGGGCCCCTGCTCGCTGATCTTTTTAGAATAGCCTTCAGAAATTTATGTCGCGACATAAAATATCAGCTTGAACGGATGGGCATCAAAAGGCAAATAATCACGGTTTCAGCCGCTGTCCGTCCCGGAATCATCAGTGAACGACTTAAACACGCTCTCGCGACAGGCAACTGGGGGCGAGGACGCGTCGGCATCACGCAACTTCTTGATCGAACAAACACCGTCTCCACCCTAAGCCACCTACGAAGATTGCAGTCCCCACTCAGCCGCAGCCAGCCCAACTTCGAGGCACGAGACCTGCACCCAACCCACTGGGGAAGATTGTGCCCAAATGAAACGCCCGAAGGATCAAACTGCGGCTTAGTAAAAAACCTCGCTTTATCCGCCTGTATATCCGTTAGCGTAAGTCCCGAGAAAGTGAAACAGACCCTTTATCGAATGGGTGTGATCCATGTTCAAGAAGCAAATGAGGCCCTACGGGTTTCAGGCGCCAAAGTCTTCGTGGACGGCTGCCTCATTGGTTATTGCATGTCACCGCGAGAGTTAGTAGATGAAGTAAGGAGAAAACGTAGGAAAGGAGAAATGTCCGCTGAAGTTAATGTCGTCCATTTCTCCAGGGCTCACGCGGAAGGAGAAGAGATTTACATTAATTGCGATGAAGGACGCGTACGCCGACCCCTAATAATTGTCGAAAACGGAGCACCCAAATTAAAGCCAGAGGATATAGAAAAAATTCGTTACGAAGAATGGATATGGAATGACCTTGTTAAACGAGGCATAATCGAGTATATTGATGCAGAAGAAGAAGAAAACGCTTTTGTTGCTCTGAATTTTGAAGACGTTACCACTGAACACACCCATGTAGAGATCGCGCCTTATACCGTTCTCGGAATATGCGCATCCATCATACCCTACGCTGAGCACAACCAGTCTCCACGCAACTCTTACGAGGCGGCTATGGCTAAACAAGCCCTAGGGATATCCGTAACCAACTTCCTCCACCGAGTTGATTCCCGTTCCCACATTCTACACCAGCCGCAAACACCCTTAGTGAAGACAAAGCCCATGGACATAATAGGATACGACCTTCGACCTTCAGGTCAAAACTGCGTCGTTGCCGTTATATCGTTCGAGGGGTACAACATGGAGGACGCCCTTGTCTTCAACAAGGCATCTATCGAACGGGGTCTGGGACGTTCCACATTTTATCGGATTTATGAGGCTGAGTGTCGCCAATACCTCGGCGGGCTTAGAGACAAATTTATCATACCAGAAACCGGAATTCGAGGATATAGGGGCGAGCAGTACTACCGCCTTCTCGAAACAGACGGCATTATTGGCCTAGAATCCGAGACAAATGGCGGAGATGTTCTCATCGGAAGAACGAGTCCGCCTAGATTCCTCGAGGAATACAAAGAGTTTGAAGTTAAGGGTCCAACGATGAGAGATACATCGGTTGATGTGAGGCCGGCTGAAACCGGCGTTGTGGATGATATCTTTATCACAGAGACCGGCGAAGGAAGCAAACTCGTAAAGGTTAGGGTACGTGATCAACGTATCCCTGAGTTAGGCGATAAGTTTGCTTCCCGTCACGGACAGAAAGGCGTAATAGGAATGATTGTGCCGCAGGAAGACATACCGTTTACCCCAGAAGGCATTGTTCCCGACATCATAATTAACCCTCACGCCATTCCGTCGCGAATGACTATTGGACAATTCCTTGAATCCATGGCTGGAAAGGTTGCCGCAGCGAGGGGTAGACCGGTTGATGGGACGCCCTTCGTCAATGAGAAGCCGAAGGAATTAAAACGAGAGTTGATCGGTTTAGGCTTTAGCCACACTGGTCGAGAGACGCTTTACAACGGCGTTACGGGTGAAAAATTCGTTGCCGACATTTTCATGGGCGTCGTGTACTATCAAAAACTTCACCACATGGTTGCAGATAAGATCCATGCCAGGGCACGGGGTCAAGTTCAAATGTTGACTAGGCAACCTACCGAGGGGCGTGCAAGGGGCGGCGGATTACGGTTCGGCGAAATGGAGAGAGACTGTTTGATTGGACATGGCGCTGCCATGCTACTGAGAGATCGATTGCTTGAGGAATCCGATAAATATCTTCTATACGTATGCGAAAATTGTGGATACATCTCTTTTTATGATATTAAGCAACGCAAATATGTGTGTCGACTTTGTGAGGAAAAAGCACAGATTTCTCCGGTAATCGTTTCCTATGCCTTCAAGCTTCTTCTGCAAGAGCTGATGAGCCTCTGTATAGCGCCCCGTCTCAAATTGAAGGAGAGAGCATGAAGTGTCAATAGGGGAAACCGTTCACAAAGTCGTAAATGAACTTTATTTCGGAGTATTATCCCCACGAGACGTGCGCAGGTTTTCCGTTGCAGAGATACAAACCGCCGATACCTATGATGAAGACGGAGCTCCGATAACATTAGGCCTCATGGACGGTCGGTTAGGGACCCTTGAGCCTAGGCAGCGATGCAAAACCTGCGGAAACACAGCCATACGATGCCCAGGACATTTTGGTCACATCGAATTGGCGGTTCCCATCATTCACATAGAATTCACCAAGAAAATCTACGACCTTCTCCAAGCCACTTGCAGAAACTGTGGGCGCACCTTATTGCCTGAGGATCGAATCGCCGAAATCAAGGACAGAATCGAGCGCACTCGAAAGTTGATGGGAACAACGCCTAGTGAACTTTACAAAAAAGTGTTAAGGGAAGCAAGGAAAAGGGAATGCCCCCACTGTGGAGCCCCACAACATAAGATAGAATTCGCAAAACCCACATCCTTTTACGAGATTTTAGAGGAAGGAGCGCAACGATTAACGCAAAGTATGGTTCGAGAACGGCTCGAACGTATACCCGACGGCGACCTCGAATTGTTTGGTTTTAAGCCCGAGAACGCTCGACCAGAATGGATGGTTCTGCAAGTTCTCCCGGTTCCGCCAGTCTATGTGAGACCCTCCATAACACTAGAATCAGGCATCCGATCTGAGGATGACTTAACTCACAAACTCGTTGACATCATTCGCATAAATCAACGATTAAAGGAAAACATGGAAGCAGGGGCTCCAACCCTCATCATCCAAGATTTATCCGAACTCCTACAGTATCATGTAACTACGTACTTCAACAATGAAGCTTCGGGGATTCCTCCTGCCAGACATCGCTCGGGAAGGGCGCTCAAGACTTTGTCGCAGCGCCTCAAAGGAAAGGAGGGAAGATTTAGGAGCAACCTCTCTGGGAAAAGGGTGGACTTTTCAGCGCGCACCGTCATCACCCCAGATCCAAATCTTGACATCAGCGAAGTTGGGGTTCCGCTCGACATTGCCATGAGGCTTTCAATGCCTGAGAAAGTTACCGCATGGAACCTTGATGAAATGAGGAAGCTAGTGATCAATGGTCCGGAAAAATATCCTGGTGCGCTTTACGTCGTGAGACCTGATGGTAAACGTGTCAGATTAGAATTTGTTGTTGACCGAGAAAAGATAGCCGAAGCTTTAGAACCCGGCTTCATTGTAGAGCGCCACCTCAAAGATGGCGACATTGCCATTTTTAATAGGCAGCCGTCTCTTCACCGGATGTCCATCATGGCGCATTATGTCCGAGTTTTACCGCATAAGACATTCCGTTTGCATTTATGCGTTTGCCCCCCTTATAACGCTGATTTTGATGGAGACGAAATGAACCTTCACGTGCCGCAAAGCGAAGAAGCACAAACGGAAGCGCGCCTCCTTATGCAGGTTCAAGATCAAATTCTTTCACCAAGGTTTGGGGGTCCCATCATAGGGGCAATTCGGGATTTCATAACTACTGCGTATCTTTTCACCCGAAAATCTACTCTTCTCACAAAGGAAGAGGTTTGCAGGCTACTGGTAGCGGCAGATTGTGAGGGGCCTCTCCCTGAACCCGAAATCAAGGAACCTAGGCCTCTTTGGACTGGGAAGCAGATATTTAGCCTCTTTCTTCCAAAAAATTTGAATTATGCATTGAAGGCGACTGTTTGCCGTGGTTGTGTCCCTTGTCTTCGTGAAGAATGCCCATATGATGCTTACGTGGTTGTGAAAGATGGCGTTTTGAAATGTGGTGTGATAGATAGACGTTCCATAGGGGCTGAGCAATCGGAGAGCCTCCTTCATCGGATAATAAAGGATTACGGCGCCCACGCTGGTCGGCGGTTCCTAAATCGCATTTGTCAGCTTCTCAAGCTTTTCATGACCATGCGAGGCTTCACCTTCTCTTTTGACGAACTAGAATTATCTCAAGCTGCTCAGAAGAAAATCTACAAAACAATAGATAAGTTTGAAAATCGAATAAGAGAGTTAATCGTGGCTTTTCGGAACGGTACGCTGCCAAGGCTTCCAGGCCAAACCCTCGAAGAGTCCTTTGAAATTTACGTGATGAACGAGCTGGCTGAAGCTAGAGATAAAGCTGGAAAAGTTGCGGATGAAGACTTTGGTATAGACAATTCGGGCATGGTCATGACGAGAACTGGAGCGAGGGGATCCAGTCTTAATATAGGTCAAATGACCGCTTGTGTCGGTCAGCAGTCAGTGCGAGGCAAACGGATCATGCGTGGATACGTTGACCGAGCTTTGTCTCATTTCAAAGTAGGGGATCCCTCTCCTAAAGCCCGGGGCTTCGTGTATTCTTCTTATCAGAGTGGTCTAGACCCAATTGAGTTTTTCTTCCACGCCATGGGTGGACGAGAAGGGCTGGTGGACACCGCCGTGCGGACACAACAAAGCGGTTACATGCAGAGACGACTCATTAACGCCCTAGAACATCTGCGCATCGAGTATGACGGAACCGTTCGAAACTCGATTAGCGACATTATTCAACTTAGATATGGAGAAGACGGAGTAGACCCTGCTAAAAGCGATCACGGAAAAGCCGTAAACGTCAGCCGTCTTATTGAGCAAATAAAGATCATGATAGAGAAGGGTGAACCCACGCCCAAAAAGTATGTCAAAGAACGCCTAGAAGAGGTTGAAGATCAGCTGACGCCTCTCCTTGTGAAAGAGTTGAAATCTGAGTTAACCAAAGCTAAATTGAGCCGCGAAGGCGTGGATCAAGCCGTCAACTTAACCTTAGAAAACTATAAAAGAGCTCTCGTCGAGCCTGGTGAGGCTGTTGGAATCGTGGCTGCGCAATCTGTGGGTGAGCCCGGCACCCAGATGACGCTTCGAACGTTTCACTACGCCGGAGTCAGGGAGCAAAACGTAACCCTCGGCTTACCCCGCCTCATCGAAATAGTGGACGCTCGACGAACACCATCCACGCCGATCATGACGATCTACCTTGACAAGGAGCATCGGAAAAGTAAGGAAAAAGCCACCGAAATCGCCCGTAACATTATCTGCACAAACGTGGAGGACATCGCAGAGGCCGTACCGTACATAGATCCCGAGCAAGAAGCAGTCGTTGTCAAGCTTAACTCCAGCATGATGGAAGAACGTAGCGTCACGGTGGAAGAGTTAACGAACGCGTTGCGCCTACCGAATTACATAGTAAAGGTCAAGGAAGGTCAGTTGATCCTCAAACCTAAGAAGCCAACAAATCTTAAGAAATTCTTGGACAAGATCTTTGCACAGTTTGTCAAAGGTGTACCAGGCGTTCGCAGGGTTCTTGTCACCGAGGAAAAGGGGGAGTGGGTTATACGAACGGACGGCTCCAACCTTCCAAGGGTTCTTGATATTTACGGTTTGGATCCAACACGAACAACCACCAACCACATACATGAAATTGCCAAAACGCTTGGAGTCGAGGCGGCTAGAAACGCGACAATCAGGGAAGCCATGGGCGTTCTAGAGGAGCAGGGCCTCGACGTGGACATACGACACGTTATGTTGGTGGCCGACATCATGACTTCAACAGGCGACGTGCGGCAAATAGGGAGACACGGAATCAGCGGAGAAAAAGCTAGCGTTCTCGCAAGGGCAGCCTTCGAGATTACAGTTCCAAACATAGTTGAGGCAGCCATCAAGGGGGAGAGCGACCCCTTGAAGGGAGTGACCGAAAACGTGATAGTGGGGCAATCCATACCCATCGGCACAGGCTTGGTGGATCTTTATATGTCAACTGCAAGTCGAGAGAAGACAAAATGATTGACATAAGCAAGGCCATCGTGACCACCGTCAAAACTGGAAAGGTTTTGCTTGGAACTAAAGATGCTGTAAAAAACGCTAAGACAGGAAAGGCCAAGCTCATAATCGTCGCGTCAAACTGTCCACAGAAAACTCGTGAGGACATCGAATATTACTGTAAGCTTTCCAACATTCCGGTGATTATTTATAAAGGGACAAGCATAGATTTAGGCGCGGTATGTGGAAGGCTGTTCATGGTCTCAGCGTTGACCGTAAGGGAACCAGGAGATTCAGACATCCTCAAGCTAACGGAGGCGGCAAATGCCTAGCGGAATAAAGCTCACGAGTCGCGAGATGCGATACATAGCCCTATTCGAGAGCATAACCGGCGCAACTGTGAAGGATTGCATAGTCGACAACGACCTCAACAGAATAATTTTCATCGTAAAAGAGGGAAACGTGGGAATGGCCATAGGAAGGAGAGGTAAAAACATCCACCTCCTAGAAAGAATGACCGGGAAAAAACATGAAGTGATCGAGCACTCCGAAAATCCCGCCCAATTTATCAAGAATGCTCTGAAACCCGCTAGGGTAAACGAAATACGAATAACCGAGCGCACAGATGGCAAAACGATCGCCGTGGTCTCCGTGAACCCTAGGGACAAAGGTGTTGCCATCGGCAAAAACGGGAGAAACGCTGAACGAATTCGATTTCTAGCAAAAAGATACTTCCAAATACAAAACGTCAGTATAATGTAACGTTCTTTTTAGAGAAGTCCAGTTTAAAGATGATTTTACAGAATTATGCCTTTTTTCTTGAGAGCATCTTCTCAAGTGTTGGTCGCAGTTTCTCGTTTTCCGCCTTGATTTTCTCCTTTCCCAACGTTTCCATCTGTTCAGTCATTTCTTTAATAAGCCCAGCGAATTTGACTCCCTCCGCCGCTGATACGTATTCAACTTTAAATCTCTCGGGGCTGAGTCCCAGTTTTTCGAGCATCTTTGCCAAGGCTTCCATTCTCGCCTTCATCTTCACGTTTCCCGAAATGTAGTGACAGTCATAGGGCAAGTGGCAACCCGCCACCAAAACCATTCCAGCGCCCAGCCTAAAAGCCTCTAACACAAAATCTCGATCCACACGTCCCGAACACATGACCCGTATCGCCCTTATGGTAGGTGGATACTCAAAGCGGCTTGTCCCAGCGAGGTCAGCCCCTGCATATGCGCACCAGTTGCAGAGGAATCCCAATATCTTGTCTTCAGAATTCTTCTCTAGAGCTGCTCGGATTTGAGCGAATATCTGCGCGTCTGTGAAGTGCATCTGGGTGATGGCGTCAGCCGGACATTCAGCGACGCAGGTGCCACATCCATGACACATGGCTGCCGTAACCTGAGCAGGCTTTCCTTCAGGAGCCTTTATGGCCCCGTAGGGACACCTCTTCTCGCATATGCCACACTTCACCTTTGTGTTCCGGCATTTATCCGGATCCACCACTGCAATGATGGGTTCGATTTTCCAAGTTGGCTGCGAGAGGATTGTTGCGGCTCGCGCCGCTGCTCCGCTTCCCTGAGACACGCAGTAAGGTATATCTTTCGGCCCTTGACAGGCTCCAGCTAAGAAAATTCCGTCTGTGGCCGTGTCGATGGGCTTGAGTTTCGGATGGCTTTCCATGAAGAAACCGTCGGCTCCACATGTCACGTTAAGGATTCTCGCCATCTCTTCGGTTCCCTTTTTTGGAATAGCTGCCGTAGACAGCACCACGAGTTCCGCCTCTAGCTCGATAGGTTCCCCAAGCGTCATGTCCTCTGCGTGTATGATGAGGTTTTTTGTCTCTGGGTCTTCCATTATATGCGAGGCTTTTCCTCGGATGAAGTTGGTTCCCAGGTCGCGGGCTCTCTGATAGAATTCTTCGTAGCCTTTAAAGTTCGTGCGCATGTCTATATAGAGAATGTAAACCTCCACATCATCCCCATACTTCTCTTTAAGTTGGACGGAATGTTTCAGGGCATACATACAACAGAAACCTGAACAATACTCGTACTTGTTCACATCTCTAGAACCTACACATTGAATGATGACTACGCTGTGCGGCCTTTTCCCATCAGAGGCACGCACAACCTTCCCACCTGTTGGGCCAGCGGCCAAAATCAACCTTTCCAGTTCCAGTGCCG
>Ga0209636_10007706_pt1 | contig 10977 bp, 11 predicted proteins | sample DeeMarSWOR152_54_FD_187464 | JGI IMG/M metagenome (GOLD analysis project Ga0209636, IMG submission 187464) | Marine sediment microbial communities from White Oak River estuary, North Carolina - WOR-1-52-54 (SPAdes) (version 2) | ecosystem: Environmental > Aquatic > Marine > Intertidal zone >... | reverse complement strand
GAGGAAGAAGATATATTGGAGGCAGTTTAAAAAGCCTGCCATCGGAGTGGTTGCTGAGCTCAATGCCCTAATGTATCATAGGCTCGAATGCAATCCATTTCGGTATGAGGTAGTTAAAATTGTCTTTGTTGATACTGGTTTTTATATTGCTGGGTTTATTTGTTGGTAGCTTTCTTAATGTATGTATAGACAGGCTGCCTCAGGGGCAGTCTATTATTAACCCTCCGTCTCACTGCGCTGCCTGCAATCGCAAATTAAGCATTCTCGACCTTATACCGGTGTTCAGCTATATCTGGCTGCGTGGTCGGTGCCGCTATTGCCAGGCTCATATACCGCTCAGGCTGCCCGTAGTAGAAGGAATAACCGCTCTCATGTTTGCTCTCCTCTACTGGAAATTCGGGCTCGGGGTTGAACTGGGCATATCTATCGTCTACGCCTGTCTGCTGGTCGTCATTTTTGTTATCGACCTGGAAAACCAGCTGGTACTGAACAAAATTACCTATCCCGCTATGGTCCTTGCCTTTGCCCTTTCCTTTTTCTGGCCAGGAAGCAGGGAAGTAGATGGGCTGGGAGCAGGAGCTATTAACCAGGCAGTGAGTTCGGTAGCAGGCGAAGCTGTTGGTGGGGCGGTGCTTTCGCTGGCGGGTGGGGCTCTGGGGCTGATTGCCATGGCTCTGCCCTTTATCATCTATCCCAAGGGGATGGGATTCGGGGATGTCAAGCTGGGAGCGCTGGTGGGGCTGATGACCGGCTACCCTCTGGTAATTATAGCCTTGTTGCTGTCGTGGATAGGCGGCGGTCTGGTGGCTGCCATACTGCTTGCTTTAAAGATCAAAAGTCGCAAAGACCCAATACCTTCGGCCACTTTCATGGCTGTCTCGGCTCTGGTTACCCTGCTCTGGGGGCAGGTAATCTGGCAGTGGTATCTGTTTTAAAGATAAATCTGCTTGACATATTGATGTAGGATATCATACTTTTAATAGCGGAGAAGAATATGCTTAGCCGGTATGAAAAAGAAGCATACCAGTTTCTTGCGGTGTACCGCTTTCTGGCTTACGCTCTGGCGGTGATGTTCACTCAGATTGGACCGTCACCACTTATTATGACTACGGTGCCTGAGTTTGAAATCTATATCATCCTGGGAATACTTGGCGTTTATACCGTATTGCGAGTCTTCTCTCCTCTAAGCTGGCGCGAGAGAAGCGCGATGACCTTTCTAATTCTGGGGGGTGACCTTCTACTTTGTATGGTACTTGTTATCTACACCGGCGGCTTGAACAGTGCCTTCCTGCTTTATTCTCTTGCCCCTATCATGACGGCAGCCCTTCTCTTCGAGGAAAGGGTTTCTCTGGCTCTTGCAGCTATTGCGGCCATCGCCCTGTCTATTACCCACCTGGCTTTGAGCCAGTTAACTGAGAGATGGGCCTGGATTATGCAGGGACATAATCTTACTCTCCTGGTAGTCTATACCCTCTTCAGTTTCGTCGCTGCTGTTGTGCCCTACCGTATTAATCTGAATATTCGTCGACGCATAGAAAGAGAAGCTATTATTGAAGAGCGAAGGAGGATTGCCAGAGAGATACACGATGGCGTGGCGCAGTCACTCGGTTATCTTAACATGAAGGCAAAGCTGGTCAGTGATTCTCTTTCTTCTCAGAAAACCGTACAGGCAATTACCGAACTGAATGAAATTCAGAAAGTAGTGCAGGACACCTATGACGATATCAGGGAATCCATTGACCAGTTAAGTGCCGAGATAAGAAACCTTGATATAGTACCGGCTATGGCAAACTATATCCGGGAGTTTGGTGATAATAACGGCATCAAGGTCCTGTTTGATTATCCAAAACCATTTCCACACCTTTCCCCCGTTGCTGAGCTGCAACTGCTGCGTATTACCCAGGAGGCACTGACCAATGTCAGAAGACACGCTCAAGCCACCGAGGTAGAGGTCAAGCTGGAAAATAACAAAGAGGTAGTCGAGATGATAGTCAAGGACAATGGACAGGGCTTCAGCCTTTCCGACCTTGAGGAATCCCCTCCCGGCTATCACGGACTGAATATCATTAAAGAAAGAGCAGAAACTCTTGGAGGTGAGTTGAACATATCTACTGCCCCCGGGGAGGGGACAGCTTTAATGGTCAGCCTGCCTCTTGAGAAAGTGAGGTTATAATGCAGTCTATTAGAGTTCTAGTAGTAGACGACCATACTCTGTTTCGCCGTGGTATCGCTGATGTGTTGTCCAGCCAGGGGGACATGGAGGTGGTGGGGGAGGCGACGGATGGGCTGGATGCAATACAGAAGGCAAAAGAAGTCGTTCCCGATGTGATACTGATGGATCTCAATATGCCGCACTGCAGCGGACTGGAAGCCATTCAGGCCCTCCAGACAGAGATGCCCCATATTAATGTCCTTGTTCTGACTGTCTCTGAAATGGAGGCTGACCTTTTCGCCTCTGTAAAATTTGGTGCCAGGGGTTACCTCCTGAAGAAGGCTGAGCCGGCAGAGCTTATTCAGGCTATCCGCCATGTCGCTCAGGGTGGGGCTATGGTCACACCCCTTATGGCAACCAAGCTGCTTGCCGAATTTCAGGACCTGACTGTCGGCGTGGATAAAAAACATGTAGAGGAAGTAAATGCTGATTTGAGCCCGCGTGAGGGAGAGGTGCTGCAACTGGTGGCTAAAGGAGCGACCAATAAGGAAATTGGTGAGTCTCTGTTCATTTCAGAAAATACGGTAAAGACACACCTGCAGAATATTATGGAAAAATTACACCTGGCAAACCGGAGCCAGGCTGCAGCATATGCCGTTGAGAAGGGGCTTATATCGGATAAGGAATAATGATATTGAGATAACATGATGCCACATCCAGAATCCTCTCACCCAAAAGAGTTAGCCTTTTAACTTTTAAAATCACCCACTTGCAGTATTGCCAGCCCCAGCACTATGGTATATATTGTTGTTGGCAGCTTGGAATAAGCAGCCCGAATTTTTATCTTGATTGTTATAAATAAAAAGTACATGGTGAAAGGAGGTCCGAATTAATGAGAATGCCTGAAAGGGGAGAGAAAGGTTTCACACTGATTGAGCTGCTGATTGTGGTCGCCATTCTCGGCGTACTGGCGGCAATAGTCATCCCCAATGTCGGGCGGTTTATCGGCAGAGGTGAATCGGAGGCGAAGGATACCGAGTATACCAACATCCAGAGCGCAGTGGTAGCCATGATGACCGATAACAAACTGAGCACACTGCCAGTTGGTTTTGTAGGCAGCCCTGGGACCAATGATATGAGCAAATTCCCCCATGAGACGGCAGCGTGTGGCACCGCCGCCAAGGAAACAGACCCGTATGGCAGTGATTACGATGGTAACGACAAGGATGGGTACATCCTCTACCAGCACGACATACATGGTGGTGATAGCGGGTCACTCGGCTATGTCAACTATGTCGCCACGGGCAACACCACCTATGATTACTGGGTTGATGCGAACGGAACAATCTCCCAGTCTGATGATCCCCACTCATAGTTCATAGTAAGGAAAGCAAGAAAGTGTGTGGAAGAGGGGGTGGAGGCATAAAAGGCAGGTGCCCGGAAATTAAGGAACCGGGCACCTGCCTTTTTATGTGATTATGTTATTTTCTATGCCCTTGCTCACTCGCCGGTCATGGGAGTTATAGTAACAGTGCCCCCTTCCAAATAGGGAAAACGCTCGGGCTCGGGTATGGGACTGAGAAACCGGCCGCTTTCCTCAAGGGTGGTTAAGAACTCTCTAAAGACGGTGTAGCTCTCTGCATCGCAGATAACCTTTATAGAGTTACCTTCGTGGGTAATTGATTGTATCTGAACATTAAACCTCTCGGCTTCGTTCCTGATGATTGCCAGGTCGTCGGTATAACCGCCGCCCATATCTATTATAGAATTATACTCGCCAACAGCCCTCTGTAGCGGCTCACGGTTTTTGATTTCAAGCTGCCTTTGCTGCAGCAGGCTGTTGATGGCATTATATTTTGTTTGCAGGAGCGAGGTCTCAGCCATAGCCCCGGAAGCAAACTGGTATAGAGGGAACAGCAGGACCAGGAGAGCAACTATTGCACATAAGAAGTAAATCTGCTTGGCTGAAGGCCTCCACGGACGGTAGACCAGGGGCAGGAGATTGATATCAGGCAATGAATACTGGCCTTGCTCCGTGTTTTTAGATGAAGATGTCCCTTTTAAAGCGAGCCCTATATTGACGGCATACTGAGAGACGGGCAGGTGAGGGGGACACTCCAGCGGAGGTGTAAGTGGCTCGATAGGATATGAAGTTATTGCCTGTAGCTGCTCCATCAGGGCAAGGTTCCCGGACATTTGCCCGGTGATGAAGAACGGGGTAGCCGGGTCAAGAGGGAAGCCGGGATGATGTGAGTCATAGAAGCTTACCGTCATTTCCACTGCTGAGTTCAGATGCTCGGCTGCTTCTTCCAGTGAAAAGTCATCCTGCTGCCAGGCAATAGTACGCATAACCTCGGTCAGACCGTCAACTACTAGAACTATGTCAAGGCTGTTAGGTTCAATGTTAAGAATGATTGCCTTCTCTCTGTTTACCGCTCTTGCCAGTGCCATAGTCTTGAGGTCCAGTGTTCGAGGATTAATACCTATTGACTTCAAGGCTCGCATTTCACTATCCAGGATATCCCGGGGCACGCCTACTACCAGCACCAGTTGACCGCCCTCACCGGGAGCGATTGTCTGCCACGATACATAAAGATCCTCTTCGGATAAAGGCATTACCTCCACCGCTGCCTCGAAAACCGCCTCTTCGGTTACTGGCTGTTCCAGGGGAGTGGGCACCGTCACAACACGGCTTAGCGAATAAAGGCCACTGACACTTACAGTAATATCCCTCGCCTGTATTCCACTTGAGGCCATAAGCCGCCTGACAGTAGCGCCGAAAGCCTGGGGGTCTGTAATCACTTCTTCTTCAAACATATCCGGTTCAAGCGAATGGCTTGCCCAGCTGGTTACCTTCCCCCCACTGGTTTCCATTAGCTTTATGTCGGTGCTGCTGATTTCAAGAGTTACCACTACGTTTTTTCTCCCTTAACTATGCGTCAGAGACTGTCATTGCGGCTTGGTATAGATATCAACATCCAGTACGGCTGTAAGCTCAGTAACGGACTCTTCCATACCCAGGTACTCCGCCGCTGTAGCAACATTTGGACCGTCCCACTGGCGCACTGTCCCATCAGCCTCACAGGTATAATAATATTGAGTGGTGAGGGAGGGGTAATAGCTTACAGTATCATACTCATCAGGATATTCCGGGGAAATTATGTCGTGCCTGTAGAGTACATACCCGTTTCTCGGTGCGCCATCACCGGTATAGCCTTTCTGGGCAGCCGTGGTGGTGACATCGGGGAAACCCTGAGTTGCTACCTCCACCCCCGGGTTGTCTCCCATGAGGTTAGTAGCAATGCCCTTGTCAGCGCTCATCGGATTAGGTATTCTTAATAATAGATTGTTATCCATCATCATGGCGTCCACCGCTGCTACTACATCGCGAAATTCAGCCCTTCTTGCTTGCTCTTCGTCGCTGATTTGTAAAGTTTTTTCGTTGATAATCACCTTCTTCAGCACCATTGTCGGCAGTGTAGCCCCTGAGTCAAGGTCCAGAATGAAAGCCATGACACTATCAGGGTCTCCCGCCAAAGTAATTTTTTGGAAGGAAATGAGATTATATGTTCCTCCACCCATTTTCGTCTGCCTGTATATAGCTGAAGGAACGAGAAACTTACGGCTATCTTCATCAATGTCAATCCCACTCTGCTCAGCTATACTGACCAGCTTTTCAATGTATTCACTGTCGGTCATCGGGGTGAGGTTTTCGCTAATTTCGTCGCATTTTGCATGCAGTTCATCGGCAGGGGCTAGTGGTCTCGAAATTACGGCGCTTAGCTTGGTAATCTGGTCTTGAAGCTCTTTTTGTTTTCCACTTTGCTGAAAATAGAGAAAACCAATGGCAATATAAACAATCACTATAAAACCGATTAGAAACAGACCTCCCGTAGGTCCGAGTCTGGTTATTATATTCTTTAGAGTTTCCATCTTTTAATCCTGCGCATTTTCAGGTAAGTGGAGCCGGAGTATTTCTGCAGAAATGAAGGGCTTTGTGGAGTACTGGCTCTCTTTAATAACAATTATGAGGTGTCGTGCCGGTGATTAACAGAAGAGCATTTTTCTCATCGGTTCAGGACTTAGTCAACAGATTGGAGACCAAGCGAGCGTTCTTCATCCGCTATTGCCACCTCTGGCGCAGTGCCTTCTGAACCCTCTCTTCTATTGTTTCCTCCATTGTATCCTTCACTGCTGCTTTTAATGTCTTCTGTTGTTCTTGCTCAAGTTTGGTTATCTCTTCCTTGTAGAAACGCACATATAGCTGCTTACCGCGCCACCATCCCATTACCCATACCAGGCTCAGACCAACGGCGGCAATCGGCCCTACAACCTCAAGTCCGGCTGTTGTATATGTTGCCATAATTATAACAAGAATCAAAATGGCGAACAAAAATACGGCGATAGTCAGGTCCCACCTTGCATTTCTGGCCCTGTCCGTTGCCCTTTGCGAAGCTGCCTGTTGCATTTCCGGACTAATTTCTGTAACTTCCGCTCCGTTTGGCAATTTTTTCTCCTTCTATTTTCGCTCTGTTGGTCTAGCAGCAAATCAAGCTGGCGAGTTCCAAAATGAAATCAGCCTGACTTTACTTCTATCCACTTTATACTTTTGTATTATAAATTATCCGGCAGTCCTTTAAGGGGACTTTGCTTTATTATACCGTTATTTGTAGCTGTAGGAAATAGTTTGAAGCTCACCGCCTGGCAGGTCTTCACGACCGCTGAGCTCTGCTGCCCAGTAGATTGTGGCATTATTAATGTTAACCGTTTTACCGCCAATGGCGCCATACAGAAAACCGAGATTGACTATTTCAACACTGCCGTTAGGTGAATAGACCACCGCATATATAAGAGTACCAACCAGCCTGATATCGCCAGTAGAGGAGGTAAAGACTGGGATACCCTCAGATTCGAGACCTCCCCCCGAGAGCTGTATGTCACCCACAGCGACTATATTGTGTACGCCGTCGAAAACCCCTTGTTGAACGTCAATCGTGCCGGTGACATATATGGTACCTTCAAGGGTTACTCTGACATTAGGTTTAATGGTCAGGTTTCCGTCAATATATAATGGTCCCAGTGTCTGACTGTCACTGATAACCAGGTTACCGGGATGGGTGCCGCCTTCCTGTGCCATGACCTTGTACAGCTCAGAATAGTCCCCGGGGAAGCCTACCACCGGGCCATATTCTGTGACTATCCCGGTAACTTTCCCCTCCCACCCGGAAATCATGCCCGCAGCGGAGGCGTCGCCGTGTATCATCGTTGGCCCACCTAGGCTCATAGTCCCATTGGAATGTATATTGCCCTCTTCTCCCGGCGGGTCAGGAATTGAATTAACCACGGCGTTAGAAATCGTTACGTCGTCCTTGCCGGCAATAGCCCAGGAAAATACACCTGCTCCCAGGTTAACATAAGATTCAATGGTTGTACTGCCGCAGCTACCGCCGACAGCCTTGGAGGTTATATGGTAAACACCGCCACCTGTATAGTTGGCTGTAACGTATACCGTTCTACCGTTGATTTCAAAATTCTCCTCGAGAGGGGTCTCTGTATAAGCGCCTGGAGTGTTATATATCTCACACAGAACATACTCTAGGCCGGAATCCGCAGAATAGCTGTTCACCGTTCTGCATTCAATTAGCTGGTGATATTTGAGACCTGAAGAAGACAGGTTTAGGTTTGGAATGACCAGCAGACTGCCCAGTGCCAGCAGGATTAGAACTGTTACCATGACCTGTCCTGATTCTCTATTCTTAAGTAGATTCATTTTTTATTCTTTCTCCTTAATTGGTGGGAGTTACAGTCTCTGGCTGACTCCGTAACTTCTTGTTAGTGTAGTACTACCCCTGGAGGCTTTTATAATGAACTTATGAAAGCCTATGACCGGGTCAAGAGTAATGAACGTGGTATTATCGGTATTAATATAGTCGGCAATAAAAGTCTCTGAAATCAAAGTCTCTGAAGAGTCATAGACCTCACGCTTTATTTTATTACCATCAAATAAGTAGTCAATCCTGTAATCATTGTTCTCGTCAGTATCAATCGGGATATCAAGAATTAGAGGAAAACCATTAGGTTCACTGGGAGTTACAGTTCTCGCCATCTGAACATCACGTGAAATCCAGTAGCCAACATTCTGTACTTCCTGCAGGACGACATTCTGTTCAGTAGACCGCTGGGGATTTGTCATCAAGGTGATTGTTGCCATTGTTACTGGCCAGATAATGGCGCCCGATATGGCTAGCACAATCAATATCTCAATCAGAGTAAATCCTTTTTCTCCCCGTTTCATAAGGCCGTGCTCCCATACCTGTAGAATGAAATTGTCAATACCACACTATCGTTATGCTTAATGATGATTGTTATACTTTGAAGCTCAAAGGGCCCCAGGTCCGGGGCAATAATGGATACGGGAGTGCTTATCTCAATATTAAAACCGCTTCCAGCGAGGTCGGCAGGGATATCAATTTCATCATAGCAGTTTTGGGGGTTATACTCGTCTACCCATATATAATCTTGAGCTTTTATATATTCCACCTGGGATTTGGCTAAGCTTTCGGCTGCCACGTTACCCTGACTTAATATCACTGTTTTGGATGAGGTTGTCAGCCCATCGATGAAGGCAACACCAATAAGTCCTATAAGTCCGAGAGCAAGCACTGTTTCAAGCAGGCTTATTCCCCATTGCCCCGGTGGAAATCTGAGTTTCACTTTCTTCGACTGTTTCATGATATTACCAACCTGTTTTGTAGTTATAGGGTGCCCATAAGGCTGTACATTGGCATAAGTACCGATAGGGCAATGAGACCGACGAAGAGAGCGATACCGATAGTGCTTATGGGACCCAGCATCCCCACCATAGCGCTGATTTTTTCTTCGGCAGTAACTTCGTAGAAGTCAGCAACAACACCCATGGTGAAGTCCAGGGTGTTACTCTCCTCTCCCACAGCTACCATCTGGACCAGGAGTGGAGGGAAAATATCTATACGGGACATCGGTTCTGATAGTCCTTCACCTAATATAAGCCCCTGATTAATCTGGTTTAAAGATTCCTGAATCACTTTATTATTGCTGGCATGGGGGACCACCTCCATTATCTCCTGCAGGCTAAGACCAGAACTAACCAGCACCGACATGGTTCGGCTGAAACGGGATAACTCGGAAAGCAGAGTGGGAAGACCAATCAGTGGAGCGGTCAGTTTTATCCGGTCAAGAATACGTCTTCCCGAAGGCTGCTTGACCATCCAGAGTGCTATGGCGACCAGTACCACCCCGGCTATTATGAGATAAAGCGGATAGCTGACGACGAAATCTGATATGCCCATGAGGATTTGCGTGGGTAAAGGCAATGCTACGCCCATAGATTTGAACATGCCCATCATCTTGGGCATAATAAATATCACAAGGACAGCACATACTACAAGGCCAATGCCGAGAACCATCATAGGATAAGTCAAAGCGCCTTTTATCTTTTTAGCCACTGTGCCTTGCTTCTCCATGTAATCAGCCATCTGATTTAAAACTGTTTCCAGGTTCCCTGTCTGCTCGCCAACGGCAATCGTTCTGGAGTATATCTCGCTGAAAGCCTTGGGATGCTTGGAGACAGCCTGACTGAATGAGTTTCCACCACGTAGGTCATCAACAATAGATTCCAGAGTCTTCTTGAATGTCCTACCCGTCGTTGCCTGCCCGCGTAAAATTTCCAGAGCCGGCAGTAATGAGAAACCTGACCGGAGAAGGGTAGCCAGCTGGCGTGAAAAGACAATTACATCCTGGGGTTTGACTCTGAAAAGTGTGGGCAGAGCCTCTTCCAGGCTCCACATAGAGGGAACTACCTCTACATTAACCGGGCGATAACCCTGTTGAATCAGAAGGCGCTCCGCCTCAATCTCACCGACGGCTTTAATGGTGCCTTTTACCAGCTGCCCCTGACCGGTGGTAGCTTCATAACGGTAAGTTATAAGTTTCTTTTTTTCTGTTGTTGCGCCGAGGACTTGTGCCATTATGCCTCCTTAGCCGATAGAGTACACATTGCGGATAACTTCATAAGGAGAGGTAATACCCTCTTTTACCTTCAGCATTCCGTCATGCCACAATAATACCGTGCCTTCCTCGACCGACTGGTCGCGAATCTCGTCGGAGCTGGCACCGGTAAGAATCATCCCTCTTATTTTTTCACTCATTTGCATAACCTCAAAGATACCGGTCCGTCCCAGGTAGCCGGTATCGGCACAGAAGTTGCAACCAGAACCTACGGGGAACTCCGCCCTTTTCTCATTCATCTCCTGCTCATAAGCCAGTTGCTCATCAGGGTGGACTTTGGTGGGCTGAGAACAATAGGGGCAAACACGGCGTACCATTCTCTGTGCAACAACGCCAATTACAGCCGAGGATACAAGGAATGGTTCCACACCCAGGTCTACCATTCGAGCGATGACACTCGCTGTATCATTGGCATGGACCGAGGAAAGCACCAGGTGCCCGGTGAGAGCAGCCTGAATGCCTATCTGTGCAGTCTCGGCATCACGGATCTCTCCTACCAGAATAACATCGGGGTCAAGTCTCATACAGGCTCTCAATCCAGTAGCGAAGGTTACTCCGGCTGCAGGATTGACCTGCATCTGATTGATATTCATGAAGCGGTACTCTACCGGGTCCTCAATAGTTATGATATTACGCCCAACGTTATCGAGCTGGTTAACCGTGGCGTACTGGGTGGTTGTTTTGCCGGAACCGGTGGGTCCGCTGATTAATATCATGCCGAACGGAGTCTTCACCATTTGCTGGTATTGTTCCAGAGAATCAGGTAGAAAGCCTATCTC
>Ga0209636_10007705_pt1 | contig 10977 bp, 7 predicted proteins | sample DeeMarSWOR152_54_FD_187464 | JGI IMG/M metagenome (GOLD analysis project Ga0209636, IMG submission 187464) | Marine sediment microbial communities from White Oak River estuary, North Carolina - WOR-1-52-54 (SPAdes) (version 2) | ecosystem: Environmental > Aquatic > Marine > Intertidal zone >... | reverse complement strand
AGAGCGGTGAACTATCGATGAAAATCATTCCATCATAATCCATCCCCAGGAGATGACTGACGATATAGAGGTATCCAGGGCTAATCTTGAAGGAATCGGAGGTGAATGAACGAGTAATATTATAACTTAGACCAGTGTCAAATTGTAATGAGAACAAATATGTGGTAAACCCGTGTTCACTAGTCATTAAAAGATGTCTGTCTAAGGATTCAAAGTCAGTCCATTGTTCTAATTGGAGGTCACCGCTTGCATTAATCACGATGGAGTCCAGAGTGTTCCACACGGGGAAGGACGAATCTACACCGGTGATATTAAGATAAGCGTCACCCTCAAACCTGATACCCTGGTAATACGGGTTATTCTGCGGAGGGAGAATGGTTAATGCAAAATCCCCCTTGGTGTGTATCCAGCCGATATGCAGGTATTCGTTAAACTCAGTTGTGAAGTTAATATTGGTGATTAGTAGGCTACCGTCTCTCTGATATCGATTTGTGCTTGGATTGATTATTTCCTCAGAATATTGGATATAAGCAGAGATAGATCCAGATACATGAAGCGTCTCAATAGATAGGTTGTTGTTGTGCTTGTCACCTAAGAAGAAGTCAGAAATGTGAAGTGTTCCGTTTCCCTCAGAGAGAAACACGCTCTCATATGCGTTTTTATTCGTGGATTCCCAAAAGGAGAAGGACCGGTTTGAAAGCAGCTGAATGGACCCCACGGTCAACACATTGTTATACTTATCTTGGTGATGAATTTTATTTAGCTGCATCTCTCCCACCCCCTCAATGTTAGTCGAGGTAGAAGAGGCTGTTTCGTTACCCCTGTCACGCCTTGAACCAGAGAGATTACCTGTTATGCTAATATTTTCAATAGTAGTTATGCTATCCTGATTGGTTCTATGGTAAAACTCATTTGCCTTCAAAAAACCTGTGACGTCAAACGTGATTCCAAGGATATTAGTGACATCTTTTCCGTTGATTAATACGTCAAAAGTGGAGATCAAAGCAGATGTAGAAAAATTGAGAGAGGAGAACGCGTTTTCAGTCTCCCAGTAGGTTACCGTGGTACCTGTTGTAGAAAAATATATAATGGTTTGATTTTGAATAATATTGGCGTTTTCCATGTACAAATTGATTTCTCCCTTGAATCTATTAGTAATATTGATCATTAAAAAGCCTGATAGAAAAATATGTACATCTGTACCAGAAAAGTTGAGATATTCGACATGTCGATGCGTTCGAAGCGTGGATTCTCTAACCATGTTGTTATGACCTAGATTAGTCGCATCGCTGGGAGGCGTAGAATTATCAAAAGGCTGGTCATTAATTTCTGTATACACATGGAAGTCTTCTGCGATCATCTGCAGATGATGCAGTTCAATAGTCGTATTATCTGCATCAACTAGGGGTAAGAGCCAGTACCAGACGACTGCGTTGCCAAACTCCACACCCCCCTCCAAATCCAACGAGAGTGTAGAGGCATTTATTTCAACCGTGAATGTATACAGTCCAGAGTTATTAGAATATGTATAGTTGATCACATTTTGCGTCTTATATTCTACGGAAAGATTCTGCAATTTTAGTGAATTGTATACATCAAACCTCAGGTTGAATACTTCCTTGGTTATTACCCCTATCAACGTTCTGTTTTCCCATGACACCCGTCCTTGGAGGGTTGTCTCAGGGATAAAACCTATAAGTACTGCGTCGTTGACCTTTGCTGTAACCTGGCCTGCCGTATCGTTATAAGTATCTATCTCCAAGTATCCTTTTCTCCCTATCACCCAAGATAACATTATTTCCTTGGGGATATCTTCCACAGTTATGCTACCGCGTTCCAATATTTTAAATCCTGTTAGAAATAGACTACCATATAGCTCGCGGATGTGAAGGGTAACGTTGGTGGGTTCTTTTTTGGTTCGTGTAATCTTCAACATTTGTCCTTTTCCAATCAGTTTTTGCTTTGTTTTTTCGAGGGTGATATCTGTTATTTTGACTGCTGGGGTATAGTTCATCTGCATGATCAACTCGTCGACAAACTTGTAGACGCCCGTGTCGTTTCCTATGTCTGCAAGTGCTACAACTAAGTTCAGCTGATCCTTTCCTGCAATAGAACCTGGGTCAATGGAGATTCTATGGGTTAGTTTTTTCTTCGGGTAGAGAAAATGAGGAATCATTTTATCTGAAATCACACAGGTTTTCGGGATTTCCGCGCCTTTTGGCGATTGATACCCTAATCGGATGCGGTCGATGTCTTTGGTGAGATAGAAAAACTTGGTTATAACACGAGGATAGTATTCGATATATATCTCAAACTCATCGTACTTTATGTTTTCCATTCCGGGGAGTCGACGGATAACAATGGTGGTTTTCAGGGCTATAGCTGGAGGATGGAGATCTATGGCTGGTCGGTTGAACCACCAGACTCGGATGTCGAAATCACCGTCGTCGTCCACATCGATACTGGTTGGTCTGATGAGTTTCATTTTTGTGATTTTTTCAAACCCGCTATGGTTAGTCACGATATGTAAGGGTAGTATCTCACGTCTTCGTAGTCCTCGTTGTTTAAAAAATTCATTCACCCTCTCCCAAAGAGACCCAAGTGGACTGAATGTCTGCTTTTCAACAGTATTATCTGAGTTATCTCCTTCGTTTTCAGAGTCAACATCGGTAACATCCTGCCTAGCATAACTTTCTGTGGTCTCTGCCAGTGTATCAACCGAAAAGGCAGTAAAGAGGATGATTATTGCTATTAAAAGAGAGAAAAATCGCACTACTCTTCGCTTATTCATTATTCGAAAGCGAATAGATGCCAAATGTAAAGACATCATTTCCGTTCACTATCCCTTCTCATATACGGTCTCCCTTTATCGGAGACTAGTTCTCTTCCTAACTTCTCTTAAACCATATAGGTTTAATAATATATATTTTTAACTATATATGACTAAAAAATAAAATTGGTTTTATTGAACCCGTGATTATCGTCGTGCATTTCATGGAACATCGATATAGGTGATGAGATGAAGGATCGTTCCCGTTCCGAATATTCTCACAGTGTTTTGTGTTTCATTATGCTCAATAAACCCTGCAAAAAACCGTATTTGGAGGTATATAGGCAAGCCATCCCAGAGCTTCCATGGTAAGAATGCAAAAGGTGACCATATGGTAAAAAAATCCAGGTTTTCGCTGATCACTGTGCCGTTGAGAATCACACGGCTGTAGACTGTCCGCCCAAGGGGATCTGTAAATAATTTTCGTGCGTAGAATGAACCAGTTATTTCGGCTTCTCCCTCTACCTGTGCGAGTAAGAAAATACGCTGTATTTTCACTTTTCCCTTTGGAAGAGGTTGAATATGATAATCATGGTAGGTGGGTTGCGTTGCAACTGATTGCGGTAACGGAGTGATAAACAACAGAGTTAGTAGAACAATTATACCTACTGCTATTAACCTTTTATTCATGTCCTTTCACCTCACGATAGGTCAACCAAATGGTCCCCCACTAACAAGAAGATCATCTAATTCTGTATTAATATATTTTTCTATTGTTAAAATCAATAATTATGTGTGGTACAAAAAAAAATAAAAAAGAGAGAGAGAGTTTTTATGGTATATCCGGTCCGAGTTTGTTTAATCCTTTACCTATTAAGAGCACTGGTCCCATGATTCGGTCAAGACCGACATCACCAAGGTTGATGAAGATACCGCCGAATACCATGGTTCGTAATCTGTACATACCCAATCTATCAGCATATTCGATTCTGAAAGGCACTGAGTTAATATGTACGACTGCGCTGAATCCCAGGGTATGCGATATGAATATGGGTCTGATCATCCATCCTAAGAAGGATTCATAATCGTAGAATGGTATCCAGACGTAGCCTCGGCCAAGACTGAAGATAGGAGAACGTCCGAAAAGCCAGCTCAATGGGTTGAAGATTGAGGCAATACAATCATTTATATATCCTTCAATGTCGAGTTCTGGGAACTCTCCACCATGTGCAATTACAACAGTCTTCACTGCTTCAACCGCATTAATCGTGCTGTCTTTGATGTTATCCCATTCCTCAATGGTAATCTTCTCGTCACCAGGGCTTCCTTCTGCCATAGCTGCTTCAACAACATCGAGGAATTCATTAAACGCGTCCTCAATATTTTCGAGTTCTTCTTCTTCAACAACGATCTGTGTTTTAAAGTCATCATCAGTTATTCCTGGCATCCAAATCGTTAATGTTCGGCTTTCAGTGGATGACTGTTGAGCGGTAATCGTTGGTGCAAATGCAATTCCCAGGAACAATAAGACCACTGCGATAGGAATAAGTGTTTTAACAACTTTCATCTCCTCGCTTTCACCTCCCTCGCCTGTCTATATCCTTCTTGATGATGCCGACGACACATCATCACAGGATACACAAAAGGGCAATCCAATTTAACCAAATGATACTACCTGTTAAATATTTTTTGGGTAATTTTAATAAAGGACGTTTTTCAATTGATGGATTTCACGTTAATTCTGAACAATGAGTACCCATAAATCACCGTCCTCCCGAATATGCGCGTGGAGAACCCTGCATATCCAATGAATCCTATGATAGAGCCTATATGGGGACCCTGTGCCAGTGTTTGATTATCTGCCTTTGTATAGGCGTCTTCATTGTTAAAGCAAACGTATCGGTAGTAGATATATGAACGGAGCACAGGTAAGAATCGAAGCATAGGTCGGAAAGCGGCGAAATGAAATCCTCTCCCTTTTGATTCCACCTTGAAGTGAAGAGCCGATTTGGTATTGACAAACTGCTGGATTTCTTCATCCGTTTTCAGGAGCTCTTTGCATATTTCCATCACTTTCTCTGAGACATCGGTGGTAACAGCTTGCCCTATGTCATAGGGTACAGTTGTGATTCGGCCATAGGGGCCAAATCGATATATGATTATCGTTTCGCTATCTTCTGGTGGTATAAATAGGATCTGTGTTTCTCCAGTTCCTATCTCTGCACCAGTTAAAGGCGTCATTGTCAGTAATAAAAGGGTAACAACCATGCCTACAAAGAGGTCCCTCCAAACATTTCTCAAATCATTTCACCTCCCCAAATACCATAAACGTTGCTTTATATAAATATTACGGATAAAATACATAAACTCTTTTCTATGATTGACTACGAATTAGCTGAATTTCCTTCTTTTATGAAAGAAAAAACAAAGGATAATGTTGAAATGAAATCAGTGTAATACTTTGATTTTTTGAAACCGATTGTTACAGATTAAGAAATTGTAGGAAAACCTTTAAATTATAATAATTTATTGATTATCTATAGTGGGGGAGATAGAAATATGAAGATCAAGTTAATTAGGAAACTCGTTCCTGTTGCAGTTGTCTTTTTATTATTGGGTATAGCGATTATGCCCTCTGTCGGTGCAGGTGAATCAGAATATATATTAACTGTCTGGATGCATGTGGATATTGGAGATGATTACTACAAGCAAATAGAGGTGACACAAGAGCAAATAGATGAGATAAACAACTCCTTTAGTGCTCTTCTAGCTCTAATTGAAGAAGTGATGAATAATAATATAAAGGGATCTAATGGTGAAAATATTACCACAAGTGAATGGAGGAATATTGAAGCTAGTTCTTACGAATTTATTGATTTAATCAATGATACGGCGGGAGAGGGTTTTCCACACGCAGCGTGTATAGAGCTTATTGGTACCGTAATTGGTTTCATACTTGGTCCATGGTACTATTTACGACACCCAGTATTCAGCGTTGGATACGGTGTTTCTTTTATACCGTGGTATTTTTATGAAACATTCATAGGGAAACTCCTTAGGCCATTATGGATAACATATCTTGCTGGCTTCACGGCAACGGTCCATATCAACCCGTTTCCACCTCGCATTCCATATTGCAGACTTGGTCTTCATAGATTAAGAACCATGCTATACAACGGTTTATTCATTGATTTTGGAGACCTTGGACATGATAGGCCGTTAGGAATAGTGATGTTAATTGGATACGGGTTCACATTGACTGCATAAAAGATGTTTTTTTCTATCTATCAAAAGATAATTATCCTTGCGAATGTGTGAGGGTCTAGTCGTGTTCTCACCTTGTATGATTTAGATAAATGGTTGTATGTAGGATTTTTATGAACATCGTCTAAAGCAATTAACTAATTAAAACATCTCTTTTTCCTCTTTTTGTTCTGTGTGGTTGGTTTTTTATAAAAGAAAAAAACAATTACTACTGAGGTTCAAGAGGTTTATTTTTTTCTTTCTGTTTCCTCTCCTGTAGCATTTCTTCCAATTCCTTCAGAAATTCTGGATTTTTCTCTTTCAATTGTTCTAATTTTTCTGGTGGAAGTCTGTCAAGTCTTTCCTTTAAATATTGCCTATTAAGTTCTATTCTAACTGGAATGTAAAGCACAAAAGCTATTGATACAAGTACCACACACAAGCCAAACATAAGCCAATAATTATCATAACCAAACAGAGGACCTACGGAAACTAGGATTAAACAACCACATAAAACACTTGTTATCAAAAAAAGCGTCTTTGTTTTTACTTTCATACATTTCTGAATCTTTTTCTTATCATATTAACGTTTTTGGAGACAATTATTGTTGTGTGTTGGTTTTATAAAAGAAGAAAACAAAATATTTGGTTTCATAATAGAAATCATAGATTAACACTTGTTATGCTAGTATTTATATATAAATAACTGCATCTGAATCTGGTATTTTTTAGGGATGAAGCCGAAACCGAACAAAATATTAAATACAAGAAGCAGTTGAGCCCCGGAAATTGAACAGAACTGTGGTAGTAGAAAAGCCTCGGATTTTGAACGCCGCTGAAAGTTGCTAAAGATAGGGTGTTTACAGAAGGAAAATGTAGTTGGTAGGTCTCGGAAACTGAACGGAGTTGGACTGTTTTCAGATTCTTTGACGGTTTCTAGGTGGAAGAAACGGGTGGATATCTAAAACAGCTTCTTTTTAATTAAAGGTACTACATTGTCAACATCTGGAATATTGCCACGTGGTATTAAGTCTTGTAGGTCTCTCTTCCAAACACTTGCTATATCACGTACAACACGGTCAAAATAATCCTCACTAAAACTTTCTTTATATCCTGTAAATTTTCTATCGATCAATCTTCTATCTACGACAACATCCTTGTTTATGAGAAAATAGATATCAAATAAATCCTTTGATTTCTGTTCTTTTCTTGTGATTAAAGCTCGACATTTCTCAGCAAAAACTTCATTTAAATCCATCGTTCTTATCTTAACATCAGCTGTCTCACTTACATAATCCTCAAGTATTTTTTTCTTTTCAACCTTGCATAAATAAGATGCTCGTCCACTAAAATCTAAACGAACAGATTGATTTAGATTGTGTTTTATGGGGCCTTCGTATTCGATCATGCATCTATAAACGTCTTCCTTCTTACTTTCAAATTCATCTTTAATTCTCACAAATTTTACCGTGTCAAACTGATCTAAAGTTATCAGCTTGGCTAATTCTTCTTTGATTCTTTTTATAGCAATATCGTCAAAGTCAAAATCAAGATCGATAGAGAAACGCGCATCTGGAAAATACATCTTTTTAATCGCTGTACCTCCTTTAAATAAGATATGATCTATCATCTCACTATTTGACAATAGTGACAATGTAAGAGAAAGAACATAATCTTTTTCAATAATTCCAACAGGGATTTTTCTCTCACCTGACAAACGTTTGATATCATCGAGATCCATCAATGTATCCTCCAGTCGAACAAGCTCTCCTCAGAAATATTAACCTTTAATCCCCAGTTACGATCGTAGCATAGTATTTTTTTGTTTGCAGAAGGATCAAGCCACCTGAAACCTTTAAAGTTTTTTTTCAGTTTTTTATATTCATGTTCTTCCAACAAACCTGATTTTTCAAGAAGATAGCCTAATCTCCTTTGTACCGAACTAACATTAAATTTTTCTGTGATATTAATTAAGTCATCAAATTTTATTTGGTTTCTAACGGTCCACAGACCCTTTGCCACTTCAATAATTCCACCGCAATACGCAGGGTGGTCTAAACAGTCGATTATTGTCTTCTCACGTGTGGCGATATTGAAATAATCGTTGTCAATCTTTTCAGTTGTATACCCATAAAACTTTTTAGGTACCACTGTGACGAACTGGATTTTCTCTCCAAAAAATTCGATGTCTTTTTTTATTTTCGTCGTCACAACATAGGTGGTTCTAGGGATTTGTTCGGTCATTCCCCAGTAATGTAATGCGGTCCTATATGAGACATAGTATGTATCGATTAATTTATTTAAGATTTTAAACGTGTGTTCAGACCAGTACCCCTCGATTCCTGATTTAGCAGGTGCGAGGAGGTATTTTCCTCTTTCGATTTCAACTATCCTGTGTTTATCTTTTAATCTGTAGATAACGTTTTTAACAGAGGCGTCTGAAGTCTGGAGGATACGTTTGGCGTCAACGATATTAAATATTAATCGATTTTGTTTTTCTAATGTATAGATAAGCTGTATTTCTCTAGGCCCCAGATGTATATTTTTTTTGTTCATAGTCTTTTCAAACGAGACTATAATTAAAAGAAAGATATTTAACCTTTTCTAAAAAAATATATTTTCATCAATAAGAGAATTATAAAATAAAATAGGTTTCGAATTTTGAACAAAACTCAAGCCACGGAAACTGAACGGAACTGCGGTAGTAGAAAAGCCTCGGATTTCGGACGGAGATGAAGTAAAAGTCACGAAAAATGAACAGAGTTGAGCAGGGATAAGGTAATTTAGTTTTCGTTGCTAAAAATTTGTTTTTTTAGTAAGATTTAAGTCAAACTATAATATTACACTTTTAAAATTTTTGGAGGAGGTAAGAAAAGATATGAAAAGAGAAATAGCAGGAATTTTTGTATGTATGCTGTTGATAGCCGCTACTGTTTTACCAGTAGCAGGAAATATTAATAGTGAAAATAACACAAGTTATAACAATGAGATAAATCAAAACTTGAAAATTTCGGCAATTAAAAATTCTGATTGTAATTGTAAAAAAGAAAACAATAGAATGACAGAAAGCACCGGCATTATAACTCCAAATTTAGAGAAAACTTGGACTGGCGCGGGATCATTCTCCGAGGATTATAATCAAGTAATGAGTACGCCATTGGTAGCTGACTTAGACGGTGATGCTAATCCAGAAATTATTTTTAACAGTTATAATGTTACTACTAGGGATTATTGGGATGATGCTATTCTAAGAGCGGTACATGCTACTGGTACTACTTGTACTGATTATTTCCCCACTGATACAGTTCCTGATACTACTTTTAATCGAACTTGTGGCTTATCAACCCCTGCGATAGGAGATATTAACAGAGATGGACTCCCGGAAATTGTCGTTCCAGAAAAGACTGATTCGTATTTCTGGAGTAGTCGTCTTATTGCCTACGACAATACCGGTAGGTGGTTATGGACAAGCGATTCTCTTACTGGTGCGGATCGTATGAGGCTGCAGGCCAGTCCTGCTATCGCACATTTAGACTTAGACGTTAATTCTTTTTTTCCTATGATAGTCGTTGGAAACAAGGTCTTTAGTCATAATGGTAGACTTTTAGATATAGGAACTGGGGGTACAGGTTTAGATGTTTCATGTGTTGCTGATGTGGATGTGGACGGTTATCCAGAGATAGTTGCTGGTCACACAGTTTATGCTTATAGCATTAGTGGTGGTTTATCTATAAAGTATGATGATGCTTCGTTGGGTGATGGATATACTGCAATCGCAGATTTTGATACTGATGTAGAGAAAGAAATTGTACTAGTAGTACCAAAATTTGATGATCCTGAAGTTGGAGATTTGTATTTGCTAGATCATGATCTCACTGTAATTGATAATATACCATTGCTCGACACAGGGGGTGGTCCTCCAACAATAGAAGATTTCGATGGCGATGGTCTTCCTGAAATAGGTGTCGAAACAAAACTTAACTATACAGTTTATAATTATACAGCAGGAGTATTAGGAGTGGCATGGAATCAACCAATAAGTGATTTAAGCACTGGTGCGATTGGTTCTACTGTCTTTGATTTCGATGTAGACCATGCCATGGATGTAATATTTAACGATGACGAAACATTGAGGGTATTTGATGGGCGTAGTGGTGCTGTCGTATGGCAAACTCCTAATCCATCAGGGACTGGTTTTGAAATGCCTACCGTCGCGGATGTTGATGATGATGGTCATGCGGAATTTGTGGTAGTATGTAACCAATTTTTTACTGGCCACTGTTCAGGAATCAAAATATTTGGTGACGACAATAACTGGACGTGCGCTCGAAAAATCTGGAATCAACATACCTATCACATCACCAACGTCTGGGACAATGGAATGCTTCCAAGATTGCCGTGGATTATGGTGTGGCCGTTGATGTACAATAATTATCGAGTCCAAAGCCCTTGCGATCTTGAATTTAACTGTAGCAAAGAACATAATGCCTCAGATTGTATATGGCCAGGAGATGTCTTCTGGTATTTCATAAACTTTAGTAACCCTCATTCCGTTCCTCTTACAAACGTGTATATACAGGACCAGATACCTGATTTTTATTATGATCTTGACCTATCAAGTTGTTCCTCTTCATGTCCTGGGGCTATTTGGAATTATATTGATCCTTGGCTGACTATAGAGATACCTTCTGTAGATCCACACACTACATGTCATATACGTTTTAAGGTAAAATATAATCCGCCTATAATTGTTCCAGGAGGTTCTGTCATCAAAAATGTCGCTTACATTGAAGAAAACCAACATCCGATGTGTGCTCCGGAATGTACTATACAGTTATGTAATCGCGATCCTGATCCCCCGCAAATCCATACAGAAAATCTATTTTCTCAAACAAAGACGATACACTTTTATGCGATAGATCCAGATGGACTACAGGACGAACCATGGCTATATTACTATATTG
>Ga0209636_10007703_pt1 | contig 10979 bp, 7 predicted proteins | sample DeeMarSWOR152_54_FD_187464 | JGI IMG/M metagenome (GOLD analysis project Ga0209636, IMG submission 187464) | Marine sediment microbial communities from White Oak River estuary, North Carolina - WOR-1-52-54 (SPAdes) (version 2) | ecosystem: Environmental > Aquatic > Marine > Intertidal zone >... | reverse complement strand
GACCCGGCTCCGACCACAGTTCCTTTTCCGATGACGACACCATCCAAGACAATAACTCCAGCTCCGAGCCACACGTCCTCCTCGATTCTTATCCCCCCTTTGATGAAAGAAGGCTGAAACATGATGGGAATCGAAATGTCATCATAGCTATGATTGCCTCCTGCCACCAGATAGCACTGCCCGGCCAGGAAACAGTATTTGCCCATCCTTATTTCTGTCTCTGAAAGGAGACTGCAGTTGGCTGAGAGATTACAGTAATCATCCAAGAATATTGATCCCTCTTTGCAGCTGAGAATGGTATTCCTTCCCAGATAGACATTCTTTCCGATGCGAAGGCCCTCGTTTTTTTCACCCTTGGCATCAAGAACAACATTATCATCGATAAAAGTATTGTCCCCCAGACTGATTTTATGAGGATGACGAAGAGTGATATTTCGGCCAAAAATGACTCCCTTTCCCACTCTTTTGAAAAGAGAAGGGTAGAATAACCGGCGAAGGAGGAATCCTGCTGCCCCTGGAAGCCACGAAAATAATACAATAATGACTTCGAATTTGAGGAATTTAAAGAAGCTCCTTGTCCCCCAAAAAAAAGATGAATATTTATTAAAAGAGGATTTATCCTCATCGATCAATTCTTTTTGGATGCTCCCTCGAAATTCTTTATCCATTATCAGCATAATAGGGAAAATAGCCAGAACATTCAATTCCCCTGGACTTGACAGATTTGTTTAGGCTATAAACTCGAAGTGCCATCGCCGTTCAGGCACCCTGGAAGGCAAGCTTGAATTCAGTAAAAATAGAACAAGAAACCCACAGCCAGCTGAATTTGAGAAAGGCCAATTCTGGTGTCCAATGTTTTCGACTTTGGGCTTAGATAGAAGAATTTGGTATCTAAAACCAGAGAGAAATTCCGAGAGATTTTATATTCAAAATTACCTACTCCTCCAAACACCAAAGAAGAAATATTTTCCTCTAGATAAGCTTTCGCCGTAACAGTTATATCCGTACTGGCAAAAGGCGATTGTTCCTGTAAATCGAAGTCTTCCAAGATGTTTAATTTTCCGAACGAAAATCCAATGATCGGACCTACCCAAATCCCAAATTTCCTCTTTTCCAGGATTGAGAAGAGCGGAGTAACAGAAATGTTGAATACTTTGCCTTTCAGGCTATCTCCAAAAGTATAATCTCTAGGATTATCCGGAATAACGGGATGGGGCAGGGTCATCGAAAAACTGCCGTCGTTCTTAAACGACAGATAACTGAGACTCAAGTTGGCTTTCAGGAGGATGTTTTTTATCTGAAAAAAACGGCCGATGTTCAGGTCAAAGAGCAGGTTAGTCTTTAATTTATAATTCTCATTCAGACTGCCCTGTTCGCCGTAGAGAGTAAAAGAGCTTTGGGCTTCAAAGGATGGATTGACAGGAAATCCGACTCCAGTCTTGGCCTGGATGAAATAGTTGTGTTCAAGAATTCTGGGGGGTCTAGGAATGATTTCTTCGGTGACGACTTCAGGAACTTCTTCTGGAATTTTTTTGGGCTCTACCTCTACTTCTTCCACTTCCGGAGGTTTCTCTTCTTTTGGTATCACTTCTTCAAACCATAAGGCAACCTTGATCCCGCCTTCAATGGAAGTCACACTGTAATTGGGAATTCTTTCCCCCAAGTCAAAAACGACTCGAGCCACCTGAGGTTGAAAAAAGCCGACTCTCATCCTCTGGACTCCGATGATTCCGATGTCAACATAAGGCCCGACCGAAATCTTCTGGATCGGAAACAAATCAATAGCTAACCTGGGAGGACTGGTTAGCCCAAAAATTTGGTAATGGAATTCCCCTTCCACTTCTACGACGAATTCTATCTTATCAGCCTCGACAATCTGAAAATTTATCTCTTTTATTTCGGTTACGGATTCAGCCGTTAATTCCTCTTGCGGATAAGCTATTATCGACATAATCAAGAGAAAAATAATGACCAATGCATACTTGGTTACATATTTCAAAATAACCTCCTTACTAGCTCCTCACCAGCTAATAACATCAACATGTCGGTTTATTTAAATAGTATTAAAACAGAGAATAAGAACAATATAAGATGAAAAATCACAAAATGTTTTTATTCTGGTATTCATTCTTCAATTCCAAATACAGCGATCGGACCTTCAGTATCATATACAGAAACAGTTTTGATACCGAGTTGAATCCTGTTTTCAGGATTAGTAAAGGTAAATGAAGCTGAATGAGTAGATTTATTTACTGATAAGAGCAATTCCCAATTCCCCTCATTTTCTTTTTTGTATATGTTATACCCCTTAACTTTACTTGCTTCATTTTCAGGATTCGGCTCCCAACTCAAATCGTATACAATCTCAGGTGCTCCTTTTAGATTATCAACGGTAATATTCATATATAAATTTATCGGAGGATTAAGAACCAAAATAGGATAAAGTGAGCTTAGCCAAATCTCCTTATCGCGTCCAGGGGATGAGGATGACCAGACGACGACCACATTCCCACCACTATCAGCTGAAATTCCTGGCAGTTGTGGTCCGCCGCCAGAATTTTTCATTAATTCAATTGGATTCCACTGCCCACCTATGTTATTCCTGTATTTTATGCCTCTGCCATTGTCACCTGATCCTATTTGCCAAGCCAAATGCTTGTTTAGATTATTATCAATGGCTATCCTAGAGAAATGCTGAAGAGCCAAAGGAACAACTCCTTCTCGTGGATTTTCTTTTTCATCTATAGTACAAATCAAGATGTCAGCTGGAGGGCCTCCTTCTATATCAGCAAAGGTAACAACTGGCACATTATCCGGCCCTACAGTTATATGGGGATGGGCTTGACTAGCGCCACCCTCGTTCATTATTTTGGTCTCAGACCAGTCTGTATTTTTTGTTCGTTTTCGGTAGTGGATTTTATATTCCCTATAGGGCATTTTCTCCCTCCATATTACCCAAACCTGCCCATCATTTCCTGCAGCGATGCCAACTTGAGTTGATCGACGGTTTTGAGGAGATAACCTAAAGATATCTTCCCACTCGCCATTAATTCTCGAGCGAGAATAACATTTACCCCCCTTATCCTTAAACCAGGTTGTATAAACATTTCCATCAGGATCAGCAGCGACATATGGCTCATCACCTCCAAAATCAGCAGTGCTAACCCGAAAAGGTGATGACCACTCTTTCTCTTGCGGATCGTATTCCGTAAAATAACACTTCCCTTCCTCGTCCCAGACAACAAAGACTCCTCCTGCTTGATTGGTACAAACATAAGGCCTCCAAGAAATAATTAGTCTTGAATTTGATAAATTTACCGGTCCCTCAAGGTTTATTCCATCGTAACAAACATAATATATATCAGAACCTCGAGAAGTACTATGATCTTCTTCCCAAACTATGTGAACCTTGCCATCCGGGCCAAATGCAACTTGACCCCATTTTGAAGCAGTAGCTGGCGAATTAGAAATAATGATAGGCTCAGACATTGTTTGTCCAAAATGAATGCTCCACAAGAGAATTACGGAAAATATCGGAAATAGAAGTCTCTTCATAACTCTACTCCTTTCCTCGATAATTGACTTTAAATACAGTCTATATATTCTATAAAAATATTAGCTATTGTCAATAGAATAGCAAATCTTCTGCGAATTTCTGGGAGGTTGACAATCATTTGGAAAACCTCTGCGTTAGTATCAAGCTTAAAAACAGCTGATTACCTAACTGAAAAAAATTATAAGGCTTCACTTTATAAAGTCAAGGAAATAAATCCACTTTTATTCTTTTTTCAAAGAGGAGTGATTGGAAATTTGAAAAAGGATATGATATATAAGTACAATAAAAAATGAAAGAATATAGAAATAAAGCTTTCGTTCTTCTTGCTTTATTCTTAATCTTAACTTTCGAAAGTGAAGGAAAACCTTCAATTTCAAAAGGTCAAATTGCAGAACCGGCATTCAATCATCAGGGAGATTTGATTTACATCTACAACAACACTGAGGAAAAAATTAGCCTGGAGACTTTAAAATTTCAGACAAAGGAATCCTTCTCATTAACCATTCCTCTTGGAGAAAAATCGCGATCGCCTATAATCAAAAAAGACAGAAAAGGGCAAATCTGGGTGGTCTGGGAGGAATGGGAAGCTGATCGTAGCAGCATCTTCTTAGGCCAGCTTAAAGAAAATAAAATAATTCATTCTCAGCTCATTTATGAAGCAGAAGGAATTAATATTTGCCCTGATTTGTCCTTTGACTCAAATGATAATCCATGGATCGTCTGGATTAATTATAAAGGCAGACAATACAAAGTTTTTGTTCGAGAGTCTATTTCTAGGAATATATGGTTAATAAATTTTCCTTTACTTTCATCCGCTTTCAATCCTCAAATTATTACTGACCTTCAAGATCACGTCTGGGTTTTTTGGAGTGGGAGAGACAATAAGAATGAAGAAATATACTACCGGGTGTTTAATCAATACGATTGGACTCCTCTAAACACGATTAATCTCCAAAGTAATTTTCCCCAAATAAATCCTACGATCACCTTAGACGGAAAAGGATTTATTTGGTTAGCTTGGTCGGGATATGACGGTAAGGATTATGAAATCTACTGCAAATTTTGGAATGGAAAAGAGTGGTCTAAAATCATAGGCATTACTGATAACTCTAAAAAGGATGATTCTTTCCCTTGTATATCCATTGTCTCAGATGATATTCCAATCATAGCCTGGACTCAGTCAGGGGGAGAAGGAAGTCAGGTCTGTATAAAATATTCAGAAAATAATTCTTGGAGTGAAGAGATAAAAATTTCTCCTAAAAGAGGCCAAAATATTTTCCCAAAAATTGTAGTAGAGAGAGAAAGAATCGGGATTATCTGGCTGTCGCAAAATGAAATTGAATCAGAATTGATCCTTTTTCATCAATTAAAAGAAAAAAAACCACCAGATGAATCTTTTTTCAAAATTCATATTATCTACAATCCTTCCTTGAATGAAGACAAATACATTGGATTTGGAGACAGTATCACCTATGGGTATATTTATTATGAAGAAGCCCCTGAAAAAGGTTACATCCCCCGTTTAGAAATTCTTTTAGATCAGAATTTTGGAGATACAGAAGTTGTGAATGAAGGATGGCCAGGTGAAATTACTCAAAACGGCTTAGCTCGAATTGATAAGGTAATCGGAAATCATATGGCTAGATATCTTTTATTAATGGAAGGAACGAATGATGTCGTGTTTAAAAGAATATCAATGGATACAACAGCATTTAATCTAGAACAAATGGTCAAGAGATGTATCGATTTTGGACTTTTTCCTGCACTCGCGACGATTATCCCTCGAAACGATTGGAGATGGCATCGTGAATTCTTCAGGGATAGAATATTTTATTTAAACGATAGAATACGTGAGCTAGCCAGCAACCTCCCGATCCCTTTAGTCGATCAGTTTAATCTCTTCTATTCCTATCCCGAGGAAGAAGGTGGATGGGAATCTCTTTTATCCGATTATAATCACCCTAATGAAGAAGGATATCAATTGATGGCAGAAGAATGGTTCGAAGAAATAAAAAACTTTCCTTTCCCTCCTAAATATGTGCAGGTTCAAAGAGTATACAATGAGATACTTTTTTACAGAGAATTAGGAAATTATATATCCTGGCTTGATAATCCTAAAATCTACGATAAAAACATGATTAAGGGATATAAAATCTACAGGAAAAAAATTAATGACGGGAATGATCAATTCCAACTTCTTAATATTATTTATGATCAGTTAAATTATTTTGATAAAGATATTCGACCCTCAGATCAATGCGTTTATGTCGTCTCCACATTAAGATTTGACCAAGTGGAAGGACCATGTTCAGAGCCAATAAAAGATCACTAAATGGAGAATATCGAAGAGATTTCTTCAAATTCCTGATTGTGATTATTCTTTTTCTCTCTATTCCAGAAGGATTAATAGCGTATCCAGAACATCAGTCTCCAATTGGATTAGAAGAGATTTATTATAAAAAAAGGCTCAAAAATGAATCAGAAGGAATAACTTTCGAAAGAACGAAAAATACTTTTATCAAAATTTTTCTTGGAATTTATAATATTCAAGATAATAGATTCAAAAAGATTTACGAAGGTCAAGGATACATCTCTGGCTTTGGCCTTTCTAAGAAAGTATACAATTACAATCATCACAATTTATTCTTGTCTTTAGATTTTAGATTTTTCTCCAAGAAAGGAAAATCAACTTATACACGTGAAGATACCAAGCTTATACTTAAACCGATTTCTTTGGGTGGTGTTTATATGTTCGTCACTAAAGGAATAATTCCTTTCGCAGAAATTGGGTCTGATTATTACTCATATAAAGAAAAAAGTCTCCTTCACTCCACTTCCGGAACAGCATGGGGATTTCATTTAAAAGGAGGAATACTCATTCCTTCGAAAATCTTGAGATCTTTAAAATTAAAACTATTCATTGGATACTCTAAAGCAAAAACAATTAACAATAACCTGGAGGTTAATCTAGGAGGCACTGAGTACGGAGTAGGAATTGTTTACGGGTTTGATCTATTCTAGCTCTTAAAGAATTGTTTCCACAATAATCTCAAGCCTATCTGATCTTCTGCTTGACCTTCTGACTCCATCGAAACAAAGGGAAGATTTTGTCTCTCTGAATTCATTAGAATCTTGCGTAGATGAAGAGCTGTTCGATAAATTCTTGTCTGAAAAACCTTATATTCTTAGCTCTGAATATGTATATTAAAAAACGAACACTAAACCCAGTCCGTACTCAAAACCTCCCAATTGGATATCAAGATTATTTTCTTCTGTCTTCGCCATGGTATATTTTAATTTTAAATCTAACCAAATCGGCAACTTATCTGATATCTTGAAATAAGAACCTCCTTGGAAATGGAACCCTCGGGTATAATTTATAATTGATTGAATAGGATTGGTCTCCATATAAAAATAATAATCAATTCCTAAGCCAAAATAGGGACAAAAAAGCCCTATTGGCCTGCTATACCTGATACCTAGTGAAACTGGAATAAGAAGAAATTTCGTGTTTTCTTGAGTATGAGTTAGCTCACCTGACTTATAGAATCCTTTCATGGCAAAATAGAAATCGAAATCATTTATAATGAAGACAGATAAGCCTATTCCTTGAATCATCCCCCCCTTATGATAGACAGCTTCAAAACGGGGTTCATTCATACTATAGTTCCCAATGGTCAACTCAAATGTTCCCTGCCTGTCCGATGCTAAAGCAGATGAAATAAACAATGAATTAAAAACAAGCAGCCAGAAGATAATAATCCAGCTTTTTTTCTTACAACTTATAATTTTTTTCATGCCATATTCTACTATTTCTTTGGTACACCATTTTTTCTACTTCAAGACTTCTTTATTTGATTTATCATAAAGTGAAGTCCCTGACGTACTTTCTACAATTGGACTCTCATGGCCCTCACTATCCACAGAAGTTACTGTATAAACATAAATATCTCTGTCTTCTACATCTGTGTCTCTAAAGGCAAAAACATCGGAACTGACTTCACCAATACACCTGTAAGCAAAATTTTGTTCTCCAATCCTTTTTTTATAAATACGATAAAAGACAATTTCGGCAATTTCATCATTCTTTGGATTTTTTTCCCAATAGATTTCTACAACGTATCTTGAGGAAAACAGACTTTCATCAAGAAAAGTCTCCCATTCTATATTTAATGGTTGAAACAGCCGAAGGACCTCAATAACCTTTGCTTCGATTCCTTCTCCTCCCCTGTTGTCCACAACTGTGAGAGTTATAGGAAAAGTCCCCCAACTCTGATAAATATGGCTAATTATCTTACCAGAGCCAACTCCTCCGTCTCCAAAATCCCAACTATACTGAACAATGGTTCCATCAGGATCATAGGATGCAGAGGCATCAAAAGAGACTTCTAAAGGAAATATCCCAGTCTCAGGGGAAAAAGAAAATCTTGCCTTAGGAGGTTTATTAGTCGGAATAGGAGTATCTGAAACAGAATTATAATAAATATCATCATGTGCATCCCATGTAAAATGGATCCGTTTTCCGTCAGGGCTTGCGGCAACATCAGACAATGTAGAACCGCCTGAGCTAGGGACTGAGGATTCTTCTGCCCATTGCTCGCCTTGACGAACATTATAAAATATTGCTTTTCCATTCCCATAGGCTCCGACCTGCCAGCAAGCATATAAAACATCGTTCCTCCCATCTATGGAGGGATAATGTAGCATTCTTTTATCAGAAATATCTTCGGGTGTAGAAAAATTTGAGCCCGTCCCACCGGAATAACGAACAACTCGGCCCCCGTTCACTAATGATGACCAAACTATATGAGCGAAATCCATTGAATCCAATGCAACACCCGGATGAGATTGGTTATATCTACCTGGATTATTTGGATAAACTCTATCTATAGAACTCCAGGAAGAATTAAAACCTGTACCCCGATGTGAATAGGCAATTTCATAGATATTTAGATCTCGATTTATTTGCATCCAACATGCATATACTGAATGATTGCCCACAGCGATGCTGGGAACCTTTGACCTTCTGCCTGTAGTGCTAATTTGTTTAATGCTCTCCCAACTTCCACCAACCCTTGCTCTAGAATAAACACGCCCGTTTAAAGTCCACCACACTAAATAGATATTCCCTCCAGCGCTCACGGATATGTGAGTATGGTAATAATCATCTCTGCCCGAAGCAACAGTAATGGCTGAATTCCAATAACCGTTAGCAAAAATCCTTAATTTAATTGCATCATCATCAATCCATACAGCATAAATACAGCTAGAATCATCAGCATCAACATCGCAGGTATCAGCCATAACTTTATTCGAGCTGCTTAAATTTAGAGGAGCACTCCATTCAGTCCCATCTGGATTACCGTGGGAATAGAAAAAATCTCCTCTTCCTGAAGAATACAGCTCTACCCAGACAACATGAATATCTCCCTGGGGGTCCACTGCTATTCTAGGAGCAGTAGATACCCAGCCTGGAGAATTTGAAATATTCTTCGACTCAGCACCAAATATACTGATTGGTAAAATCAGAATAACTGCCAATAAAACAGGTTTTATTTTAATCATTTTCTGTTTCATGTATTAAGGCATTAAGATTCTCGAAGCATAATTCCTTTCTAAATGTAAAAATTCTTACTACTACTACTATATTTATTCTACAATAGAATCAATCGTAATCAATAGCCTTTTAGGGTGAATTGGAGGGTGATATCTTCCTATTTTCTACTCCAATTTAATGCCCTAATTATATATTTTGCCCTTTCATGAAGTGATTTATTTGTCGAAAAATTAACAAAATGAATTTCAACTATCAGGATTAGGGCTACACTCAGGCAAGCGATAAGAAAAACATGATTAAAAAAAATGCTTTATCGCCAGGAGAAGGGAATTAATGAGATTAACAATGATGCGCTAGAAATAAAGGAGTGTTTAGAGGAAAATCTTCATGATGTACCTTCTGCAACCTTGCCTAAGGTAAGATATAGATGCAAAGGGGCTCAGGAAATTTTGTATCTTTATTCTTCCTCTTCGACCTGGCGGCGAGATTTTATCTCTTCGATCGTATATATCTTTGTCCTATGGGTCACAAAGTAAATGCGAGAGATGATTTCAGCCAATAAGCCGGTCATGATGAACTGAAAACCCAATATCATAAAGAAGACGGCTAACACTAGATTTCCTATATTCTCCCTTATCGACCAGCTGAAAAAATAAAACCCGATGGTGAGGATAAGGGCAATAATGAATCCGATGCCTCCAAAGCCCAAACCAACCAAACCAAAAAGCTGCAAAGGCCTGTCTATAAAGCTGATGATAAACTTAACAGTCAAAAGGTCAAATAATACCCTTCTTATTCTAGAGAGGCTGTATTTTGATTTTCCCTTCTTGCGGACGATGTTTTTAATCGGGACTTCTGCGATTCTGACTCCTGTCCGGCTGATAAGAGCTGGGATAAAACGATGAAGTTCACCGTAGAGTTGAAGCCCCTTTATAGCCTTTCTTTTGTAGGCTTTAAAAGTCGTCCCGAAATCATGAATCTTCACCCCCGAGAGAAACCGCATCATCCGATTGGCGACCATCGAGGGAAACCTTCTGAACAGAAAGTGATCTTTTCTTTCCTTCCGCCAACCACTGACAATATCGTATCCTTCCTCCAGTTTAGAGAGCAACCTGGGGATATCTTCAGGGTCGTGTTGCAGGTCTCCATCCATAGAGATGATAATTTTTCCTTGGGCGACGTCGAATCCTGCCTGGAGAGCTGCCGTCTGTCCAAAATTTTTTTTCAGTTTGATGACCTGAATATTCTCGTCTTTTTGGTATAGCCTGATCAGAATTTGATAGGTATTATCCAGGCTTCCATCGTCAATAAAAATCATTTCATAAGTTTTGTTTGATTTATGCAGGACTTTGATCAGACTTTGATAGAGCTCTTCGATGTTTTCTTCCTCATTAAAGAAAGGAATGACTAACGAAATTTGAGGGTACTCTTTCTTCTCTTCCATGGTCTTATAATTGATTAAAATTTATCAAGCTTATCCCTTTATCGCTTATTATCTTCTTTAAATCTTCATCCAGCAAGGCCTTTAATTCTTGCTCTCTGTATTTATTGATGTAATAGGAGCCGATTTCTTTCTCCAAATCCATCAATTCCTGAGTCATGAAACCCGGGTGAACCATGATCTCTGTCACGCCATCCTGGAGATTGGTTAAAACTTTTTTTATCCTTGATGAGGATATCCTCCCGCTCTTACATATACCATAACTTCGATCAGGTATTGAAATGCCGTTTTCTTTGATCTTCTCTTTCATGCTCAAACAGGACAGAGAGGCAAAAATGGCTTTGGCCGATTGAGACAAACGAGGAGTAATACAGTATTCATTGATGTATCTTATTTTCTTTATATTATATTCCTTCCCATAACTT
>Ga0209636_10007701_pt1 | contig 10980 bp, 11 predicted proteins | sample DeeMarSWOR152_54_FD_187464 | JGI IMG/M metagenome (GOLD analysis project Ga0209636, IMG submission 187464) | Marine sediment microbial communities from White Oak River estuary, North Carolina - WOR-1-52-54 (SPAdes) (version 2) | ecosystem: Environmental > Aquatic > Marine > Intertidal zone >... | reverse complement strand
ACGCCGGTGGCATAGTAGAAAACAGCAGACCAAACAGGGCTAACGATGTGAAAAGAATTTTCTTGACCATAGCTTTAATCTCCAACGAACATTAATTTAATCTTGTCTGGATTCCCTGCTCTTGTACTTTTCCTTTGGGTGGGAATCATCGGTTCCCTCAGGTCTATTTATACCGTAATTGTTGTTTAATTTTACTATCTCACTCAGAAAAAAACCATTGTGGAAACTACGTATTTTTGGGCTACGCAACCGCATTTTTCGCTCAAAATCGGACATGTGTAAAAAAATATTTCTTTTAGGTGATGAAAAGCAAAAGTGAAAGAGGATCGGAGAAAAAAGAAACCGGTGCTAGCGAATCGAATCAATATCTGCTGATAGGCAGTTCAATGAGCCCCTTCGCAATGGATCTTTCGACAAGATGGACTACGTTATGAACCCTGAGCTTTCGCATGATGTGACTGCGGTGCACTTCAATGGTTCTCATAGAACGGTGGAGCATATTGGCTATTTCCTTGTTGTTCTTACCATCCAGAATTAAACGCAAGATTCCCATCTCTGTTTTGGTAAGCAACATATTCTCAAGCGAGTGAGTTCGGTCATTCCACTTCACGGTCGACTCAACAGTGGATAGAAGACTCTTCCTGTTCAGTGGCTTTTCGATAATATCCGATACTCCTGCCTTGAAGGCCATGCGTGCCATTGGTACATCGCCGGAGCGGATTATAACCAGAACCGGCAGCAACGGCTTAATAAGCTTCACCTTCTTTAATAGCTCTATGCCATCTACTCCGGTCATTTTCACATTAATAATAAGTAAATTGCACAGTTGTGAATGTAATTGTTCAAGGCAACCGGATGCGCGGGAAAAACAGCTGACCTTAAAGCCAACTTGCTCAAGAGTTCTGCCGACCAACTTCTGTACCTTAGGTTCACTATCAACAAAAAAAACATGTTGCCTCGCGTTGTTTGCCATTGCTGTTAGTTATGCCCTCCTGCGTCCTTTAATGGGCAGGATGATAAGAAAATTGAACCTTTGCTGGGTCTGCTTTCGTCGCGAACATTGCCGCTGGCTCGGGATATGATCCGGGGTACGACGCAAAGGACCAGAACTGTTCCTTGACTTGCGGGCTTGGTGGTAAAAAGACTAAAAAATGTTGTCCACATTTCCCACCCCAATGCCTCAGCACTTATTGAAAAATGACTTCGTACCTATCCCATTTCCTTTATAATGCCGTTTAAGAACCTGAAAATGTTGACTGGAAAGTACTGCTGATTTTTAATTCGTCATACCTTTTTGTTTCCCTTAATTACCTATCTCTCCTATTTTTACATTGTAACTGCGCTTGTGCGAAACTCATATCAGTGTTTTGATAGTCCGCTCGGAATGTGTTGCTCAGTTCAGATGAAGCTTAGACAATCCCGGGTAAGCCGGAGGACAGGTATGGTATTGTGACCGGATTTGGCTATTCTTGTGGGAAGCGCAGAGATGATGATATACTTGTAGATTAGCTCTGAAAGTTTCAGAGAAGGTGTGTTATTTGAACCTTTGTCGAGGTCGAAGCTCGTCTGCATAGACCGTAGGCACTTTAAAGTAGCTTGTGGTTTTGTGGCATATGTTTGACTTCCTAATCCATAAGCAGGATGTCGTTACACCCTAAGGCTTTGAACATCGGGTGCTTACAATTATGACAACTTATGGACATCAATGCAGGGCGTCATTTCTAAGGTAAAAACTTCAAATTTTGTATCTGTCTAACTCTCAGCGGCAATCCAGTGTCTGGGAGATTCCTCTTTTGAGTAAATGTAACTGGTTGGTCGTAATCTTTGTATATTTGAAAAAAAAGGTTATATTGCTTTGAGTAGTTTCATCGAAAAACTATGGCTTGTTGACAGTTGATTTGGAGTCGAGTAAAGCTAAGTTATGATGGCACTAAGGATTTCACAATTTTTAGCTCAAAAAAAAAGTTTTGTATACTTGAATATTTGGTAGATATATGTCATATTAAATCAATAAATCTGTTATAGTCACTAATCACTATTTTTAGGAGAAAGACTATGAAGGCACAACAATTTGAACCGATGTCAATAGGGGGGATCTTGGACAGAACTTTCAGGCTTTACAAGAACAACTTCGTGCGATTTATTACAATTGTGGCCATAATTCAAGTGCCGATTACTTTAATAATGTTAGTATCAACATCCCTTATGCAAAGAGGTGTTTCTATCCAACCAACAGTGGAATATGAGGATTTCAGTAACGATGAAACGTCAAATATGGAAGAGACGACTGGTGAAGAAGAGGAGGTTGGATTCGAGGACATGGCCTGGGAAGGATCCAATCCCACTGCAATTATATTGGGTGGGATTATAATGATAGTAGGTGGAATTTCAGCGCTGTTGGGCAACATGCTTTGTCAAGGTGCGCTCACCAAAAGTGTATCTGAATTTTATCTTGGTAATGAGATAACAGTAGGACAGGCATACAAGTTCGTTTTGCCGAAACTTCTGACTCTTATTGGAGCGGGATTTTTAGTCGGCCTGATTGTTTGGCTTGGATTTATAATGTGTATTGTACCCGGTGTTATCTTTGGTCTTTGGTTTGCTTTGACAACGCCATCGATTATCGTTGAAAACCTCAGAGCTACCAAAGGGATGAGCCGGAGCAAGGCGCTGGCGTCTGGTAACCTGGGCAAAATATTTTGTGTAGGTTTTCTGGTTATACTAATAACCTGGGCAATTAGTATCCCCCTTAGTTGGGCTGGTTTAATACTTAGCAGGCTTTTATTTGTCAAGAATTATTTACTGGTGTCTTTCATTAATCAGTTGTTTTCCTTGGTCGGGCAGATCTTAGCCACACCGATTGGAGCGGCTGCATTTATTCTGATTTATTACGATTTACGGATTCGCAAGGAGGGATTTGATCTTCAGATGCTTGCACAAGCCATGAGTTCAGGACAAGGCGATGTTAATATCATACAACCGTAACAATCGGGATATCTTCAAGCATAGTTTTGTGTTTCTCTTAATTACTGGAACCGCTTTTTCTTCTGTAGTACTGTCCACAGAAGTTGAGACTCAAGCTAAAAATGTTTCGCAATATGAGAGGCCTGATGCCGAGACCGTTAAAATGCATACCCACCAGATTCTCTCGGATATTAGCTTCAGTCCACGCAAGACATTTTGGCAATGGTTGATTGAAAAGCTCAGTAACTGGAAAGGGCCAAGGTTGGGTCTGGGAACAGGCTGGACACAGGTTATTCTATGGGTCTTTATTTTTTGGTGTATTCTTACTCTTGCAGCAATTCTGATTCATCTTATCTGGACTATTCTTATCTTAATACCTTCCAGAGCCGGCTCCTCGCGTGTTCGCATGCATTTAGGCAGCGAATCACTGGGTTCCAAGTCTTTCGAAGAATTATTAAAGATAGCACAGGAACTGGCCGGCAAGAGGGCATTCCGAGAAGCTGTAGGCATATTAATGTTGGCGCTACTTCGGTGGTTAGATTCAGGGAGTCTTATCCGTTTCCATGAAAGTAAAACCAATGGAGACTACATCAGAGAGTACCCCACTACTCACCCGAGTTGCAAGGATTTTAAGAAATTCGTTATTGCATTTGAACGGACTATTTATGGAGGTCTGCAGGTTGATGGACAGGTATACAGGCAGATGAATTTTTTACTGGAGCATATATGCAATCATGTCAACCAAAGACCATAAGACCGACTATGTCATCCTCGTTATTTTATGCATTATCGCGGGAGCAATAATTTTTACACTATTTTCCCTGGGGTGGCTCAAAGAAGAACGCTCGGAGCTCCCTGGAATTCGAACTGTTCGTTCCACTAACGTCGATGGCGCGATCGTCTGTTATACACTTTTTGAAAGGCTCGGATTCCCAGTGGGTCGCTCAGAAGAAATGCTTCTCGGTGATGTTCTTGATGAAGTAGGTGTTCTGTTCCTATTAGAACCTATTATTCCCGTTCGCTTAGGAGAAGTTAATGATTTACGTAAATGGCTAACTGAAGGAGGCGTGCTTATTTCTACCATACTACCGAAAGGCTTACATCCGGATTTTGATAAATCAAGCGAGGGTCCCTTTGACTATTACCACGTACCGACAAGATCTGTTACGTTCAAGAGAGCTAAATTAACGTCCATTCCTGATACTTTTAAGAACCTGCCTCTGGCAAGGGATGTTGCAGAAGTGAGCTTTAAGACAACAGAAATATTCGATGTCAACAATTTCGACTCTAACCAGCCAACCACTAAAATCAAGCCACTATTAACCGACAGTTGTGGCATGCGTGTTGGAGAGTATATGTTACAGCAGGGTCGTATTATTCTTTTGTCTGATAGTTCATTCTTAGCGAACGGACTGATAGGCCGACGCGATAATTCTGTCCTGGCTGTTAATCTTGTTTCATATGCTTTGTCTCATTCAAAAGAGAATAATGTAGTTTTTGATGAATACCATTTCGGTTATGGCAGCCATGAAACCGGATTTACGCTACTTGGTCAAATGCTATTTACAACTGCTGCAGGTTGGGCAATATTAAGTCTGACTGCAGCCGGCATCCTTTTTTTGGTTTATAAGGGTCGACAATTCGGTCCTCGAAGGGGTCTCGAAAGAGAACATCGTCGTTCAAAGCTGGAGTATATCTATGCTGTTGGCTCAACATATCGCGCTGCCGACGCGAACCGAATTACACTTGAGATTATTCTTAACTGGTTCAAGCGCAAAGCAACTAAGTTAACCGGTTTAGCCAAGAATGTCACAAATGGGATTATCGCCGTCGAATTAGCCCGCCACAGCGGCACCGATCCGATCAAATACAAAGCTGTTTTGGATAAGTGTGACGAACTTCTTATGCAGAAAAAAATATCCAAACGACAATTAACTTTAATAATCGGTCAACTCAGGCAAATTGAAAAGGAGATTTTCAATGGACATAAAGCTCGCAAATAGTGTAGCTGTAAAAATAGTGAGTGAGTTAAACAAGGCCTTAATAGGTCAGGACGTGGTAATCGAACAGGTTGTTGTTTCGTTATTATCAGGAGGTCATGCTTTGCTGGAAGGAGTGCCTGGCACGGGAAAAACATTGTTGGCCCGAGCTTTATCGTATGTCACAGGGTCAGTGTTTCGTCGAATTCAATTTACTCCGGACCTGATGCCATCGGATATTGTTGGTGTGAACATATATGATATGGCGACAAAGGAATTTGTTTTTCGGCCGGGACCGATATTTAGTGATATTCTTTTAGCGGATGAAATAAACCGTGCGCCGGCCAAGACGCAATCGGCCCTGCTTGAAGCGATGCAGGAATGTCAGGCGACCGTCGACGGCAAGTCATATTTAATGTCACCCGTTTTTACAGTCTTCGCCACCCAAAATCCAGTCGAATTTGAAGGCACTTATCCATTACCGGAAGCGCAGGTAGACCGGTTTATGATGAAAGTAATTATTGACTATCCTGCTGAAAATCCCGAGTCAACAATATTAGACAAAGTGGAAGAAGGCTTTGATGCAGCAAAGTTAAGCACCGCAAACATCCAACAGGTTCTTGATGTTAAGAAGCTTGCAAATATACGCAAGGTTACGAAAAGCGTTCACGTAGAAGAGATGGTCAGGCGGTACATTACACAGATTGTTCGCACAACACGTTCTATGCCACAAATTACTCTGGGAGCCAGTCCACGGGCAGGTGTAATGTTAATACTTGCGGCAAAGGGAAGGGCATTGGTTTTAGGGCGTGACTTCGTGACACCAGATGATGTTAAAGCAATGGCGCTGCCTGTACTTCGACACCGCATACTCTTGTTTCCCGAAGCTGAGGTTGAGGGCAAAACTACGGATGACTGTATCAATGAAATCTTGCTTAAAGTGGAGGTTCCAAGGTAAGAAAATGATTCCCTCATTGCGTCTAATCCTGATGGTAATGGCTGCTGCACCACTTTTGTTAGCTGGTACGGTGTATGATGTTTTTGTCGGTATTGGGGTAATCTACGTTATTATCCTAATACTTTATACCGCCTTCGATGCTCTTATGCTTCCGGGACGTGGCAAAATTGAAGTAAAGCGACTAATTCCGAACCGTATATCACTTGGATATCCCACACGCATTGTTTTAGAGATTCAGAATCACAGCCGCAGGCGTGTAGAAATACGTTTAGCTGAAGATACTCCTGGGATGATAGATGTTGAACCCGCTCAGTGCGTAGCAAGTCTGGGCCCCCAGGAGAGTAACATAGTTGAATACCGTCTTACAGCTAAACAGCGCGGCCGACATCAACTCTCCAATGTATTTGTCAGGGTTTTACCGGTAATGGGCTTACTTTATCGGCAGTTCAAATTGAGTATTCCTTCAGAGCTACAAGTGTTTCCCAATCTCATTAACATCAGGAAATATGAGCTTTTGGCCAGGCGGGGTTTGACTTATGAGGAAGGAGTAGCCAGACTTAAACGAATCGGGCAAGGTTCGGAGTTTGAGAGCTTGCGTTACTATGTCAGGGGTGATGAAATCACACATATCGAGTGGAAAGTCACGGCAAAACGGGCCAAGCTTGTGGTCAAAAACTTTGAACCTGAAAAGCAACAAAATATATTGGTAGCACTCGATGTGGGTCGTGCAACTGCAGGTCAGTTTGGCGGCCTTAACCGGGTAGACTACCTGGTAAATGCGGTTTTAATGCTTGCTTATGTTGCGTTGCGTCAGAAAGACTGGTTTAGTATCGTGGCATTTAGTGACCGAATAGAAAGCTATTTACCACCAATCAATGGTCTCAAAAATATTGACCGAGTCGCCCGTGCCCTGTTTGAGTTACAGCCACATCTTGTGGAGTCCGACTATGGAGCAGCTTGTCGCTTTTTAGGTTTGAAAAACCGCAAGCGCAGCCTTTTGTGTCTAATGACCGATATTGTCGATCGCGATACAAATAATGTTATCATTGATTTCATGGCGAAATTTGCCCGTTACCATCTACCGTTAGTTGTGACCTTATCAAATCCTGAAGTGCATCATGTTGCCCACGAGACATTGTATAGCTGTTCTGACATATACAGTAAAGCAATTGCGTTAGACGTGCTTACTGCGCGTGAAGAAGCCCTTGTTTCGATGCGCAGAAAGGGTATTGCAGTCCTGGACACCCCCCCCAACCGTTTAACAACAGAACTTATAAATCGTTACACATTGATAAAGTCGATGCATAAGCTTTGATCAATTCTCCGGAACGTTCAACTTGTAGGTTTGGCCATGACCAACGGGCCTCCTTCCGGCCAATATAAGATAGCCAATAGTCAAAGATGCAAGAGTTACTCCAAGCGCTATTTTAACAAATCCAGGAATATATGACGGCGTGATGACGCTTTCGATTAGACCAGCAACAACAAACATTGGAACCGTGCCAATGACCAGTAAAACCGAGTCGTGAGCACCAATCCTAAGGGATGCAGAACGCTTTAGCCGTCCGGGTATTGCAAAAGATAATCCGAGTTTCAGACCAGCAGCCGCGGATACTAAAATCGCAAAGATTTCCAGAATCCCATGTGGAATTATAAACGACCAGAAATCGTAAGCGAGGTTATGGTTTGAGAAATGAGCTGCAAATCCTCCAAGCATCATGGCGTTATAGATAATGATATAGCATGTTCCAATTCCTGCGGTTATACCAAGTGCAAATGCGTTAAAAGCAACGGATATATTGTTGGCCATAATGCCTGCAGCCATAGGAGGTTTTGGGATAAGTCTAAACCTCTCACTTATGTCCTTGCTTGACAATCCGGATTCATTGTCGGTCAGATCCAACTGCCCCGGAACAAACAGGTATGCGTTCGATGGTGTCAGCACAGTACTTATATAGGCGCCGATGAAACCGATGGTGAAAACGGCGATTGCCAAAGCCGTATAAGGCCACAGACGACGAAACAACCTTGGATAAGTATCACGGAAAAAGGTCAAGATGACCTGAATGGATTTTACACTCTTACGTCTGTACAAAAGCCCATGAGCTGAAATTGCAAGTTGATTAATTCGATTCTGAGTGTTCGGATCTATTTTGTACATTCTTGCTCTGGCCACATCTACTGCAACCGCCGGATATAACAAAGTAAGCTCACGCAATTCGCTATCTGTTAATGCCCGGACTCCTCTTGGAGAAGCCTTCTTTATTAGAGCCTCCAATCTATCCCAAGCACTGGTGCGAGTTTTCAGAAACCTGGCAGGTGTCATTTTTTGGCTCCTGAATCATTAGCTTCTCTCTTCATCTCTTTTTCGGCGTTTCTGGCTTTATCCATCAGTCCTTCAACATATTCTTCAAGAAAAGTCAACGATTTGCCTGATATTGATTGGCCCATACGAACCAGTATTGGCTGAAGTAGTTTTGGTAGTATTTGACTTCTGGCTTCGATTGTTAGCTGTTCTCGTCTTAACCAGTAATTGTGCAGGAGACGATATTCTTCTGGCTTAAGTCCAGTTGCTTCGAGGGCTGTAGATGTTATAGCCTCATCGTCGAGGACTCTTTTTTTCTTGTCATAGCGTGCCGAATAGTCAGGTATTTCTTCAGAAATAACTACTGTTCCCGCAGCGAGGTCACCAAGTCTCTGGACTTTATGAGTAACGAACATAGTAATACCTGCAACAGCATACAATCCGATTGCATCTACAACCCTCAGAAGATTACGGATAGCTATAGAGTTCAAGGAGATGCCCCCCCCTTCCAGCATAACTACACGAATCTTCATGTACTTTTTGCCCGGACTTTGACCATTGGTCAACATCTCGAATAAAACAAAGTAGCCCCAGTAAATCAAAAAGGCAACGAAAATCATTATTGCGAGCACCCACATTTCAAGTGCAGTGGAAATACCCATGTGAGATAAGATATTTATTCCAAGTATTAGAAGCAACAGCAATAAAACAATATACATCAGTGCTATTAGTAAATTATCCAATAGGCCAGCTATGAAACGTGATCCGATACCAGCCAAACGTCGTTGAAGCTTGACGTTTTCAGGAGTTTCAATTAAATCAAAATCTTGCATGTTTTTTATCCTGCACCAACTATTTATTATATTTTAAGACTTTTTTCCAAAAAAGAAAAAGTTTAGGATAGGAGGGATATTTTATGATTTATTGTGAAAATTTTTCAGATATGTCTATCATACAAAGAATCTTCTCTTTCGTTCTACCTGTGACGGCAGCGGCAGTGGTGGCCAATAGGTTCAGAAATGATGCGAAATCTGGACGTTTCCACCTTACTTTCCATGCGATATTGCATCTCGCGCCTTGGATTTTCCGGCTAATCCTTTGCCCTAACATCAAGAATTCTTGCTCACATATACAGTTTTTCCAGGGCTTTCTGTGTATCAGGCTCCATCACGTCTGCGTATACCTCTGTGGTTCGAATGCTGGAGTGGCCCAATTGCTTTTGCACTAAGCGCAAGTTATAGCCACTGGCTTTATAGAGCTGACATGCATACGTGTGTCTCAGGCAGTGAATAGAATAATGTGAAGACAGGCCCGCTCTGGCTGCGATTCGCTTAAAGGCCTTCTCTATGGCCCGCGTGCTCATATATGAGCCAGTATTGCTGGATAACATCAGTGGATCAACTGGGCCTGTCGGTTCTCCGATCGTTTGTTTCCAGAAGATATATTTCTTATAATGCTTATTGAAAGAACCATTAAATCGTACAAGCCTTTGCTTTCCACCCTTCCCCTTTCTTGCAAGAAGCGAGTAGACAGCGTCTTGGATGAAGACATCACCGCAACTCAGTTGAGCGATTTCCATAACTCTTAGCCCAGTTGATAAGGCCAGGTCTATGATGAAATAGTCCCTAACCGGGACTTTGTGTCCTTGGCTATTTGCCATCTCAGCCCTTTCTTTTGCTGTTTCGAGTAACTTTTTTGCTTCTTCCAAGGAGAGAAACTTGTCCGGAGTCAATATCCAGTTAATCCCAGTGATTTTTCCTTTTGACATGCGAGGTTTTTCTTATTTCAGTTCCCGTCGACCGCTCCAAGTGTTATTCTGGTATCAGTTTTGAGACGGGGATTTGGCTGTCTGTACCACTCAAGTGTATTTTCGGCTTTGTTGAGTCGTCTTCGAATATCGTGCATCTACTTCTTCTCCCAAGTACATGTTTGGATTAGTGCCCTGACAGCGGCTTTGATATGCTCCGGCAGTTCCGGCCAAACCAGAAAACTAATACCGCCCCGCGCCACAGTTAAGCACCCAAAAGTCAATATGAGGGCAAAACCACGTATTTTAATTTTCGTTTCACAGAATACCTTGAAACATACCTTAGAGTGCCGAATTTTGATAGCAGTTTTACTTAACTGTTGCGCATGATACATTTCGTTTATCCCTGTTTCTGCGATAAGTCGCCTGTCGGCGTTTCCGTCTGCAATTGTCGCAATATCTACGTCCGGGCGGTATCCTCGCTCTACAGTCGCCGCAAAGGTTCGCAGCTATGCCTTTGACGTATACGCTGGTCAAGTCCACGTACTGTTGACGTACATTTTCATCTCCGGTCGGTAGTACGGCCCGCTCAAAATACGAACATCGCTTGCCCTGTTCGACCTTACACTTTTTGCCAAGCAGACAGTCACCGCTAAGGCGGTCATAATTCGCACAGCCCGGCATCCTTGCTTTGACGTCTGTTGTGCCCTTCAAAAACCTAATCAATCCTACGGTTTTCATGCCCCTCCCTTATATGCCTGAATCATTGCCTTGATTGCCGCCTTGATATGTTCCGGCAGTTCCGGCCAGGCGGTTATTATCCGCTCGATTTCGGGGTATTTCTGCAAGGTTTTGTCCAAGCTGGTGGACAAGACAGGATTTTGATTTTCCGCAAGCTCTCTATTTTCAACAGGTTGGCAATTTCCGCTTGTAGGTTCGAGCCTACTCGGGGAGAATTTAGTCAAAAGAGCCACCCAACGCGGTGGCTTTTTTGCTATGTGCATTTCTCTCAGTAGGGCTAGAACCT
>Ga0209636_10007700_pt1 | contig 10981 bp, 13 predicted proteins | sample DeeMarSWOR152_54_FD_187464 | JGI IMG/M metagenome (GOLD analysis project Ga0209636, IMG submission 187464) | Marine sediment microbial communities from White Oak River estuary, North Carolina - WOR-1-52-54 (SPAdes) (version 2) | ecosystem: Environmental > Aquatic > Marine > Intertidal zone >... | reverse complement strand
TCCACAAGTTCTTCGGCTTTAGAGAGTAGTTCGGGAATTGCTAAAAAAATTGGAATTTCTCCAACATTCTTTTTAACTATCTCAAGAACTTCAGATACATTTTTTAAGCTTTTTGCGTCAATTGCATCATACATTATTATAGCACCATTAGCATCTCTAATATATTGTGGAAGTAAAAATCGAAAACGTTCTTCAGCAGCAAAATCCCAAATTCGAAGTGTTACATTAATACCTTCAATTTCAACATTTTTAATGTAAACATCAGCCCCAATTGTATTCCTGATTTCTTCAATAAATATTCCTGTTACAAACTTTAGAATAAAAGCAGTTTTTTCAGGTTTTCCAAGTACGATAATTTTAAATGCATAATCATATTTTTTTTTCTCTTCTTTTTCTACTATGTTATTACTAACTTGATGTTGGCTAGCTTTTCTACTACATAATTCATACCATTTTAACAGTTTTTTGCGTGGTTCTTGAATCATTTTCCTCAATGCTTCAATTTCTTTAAGTAAAGTAGAAAAGCTTGATTTTACATCTCGTAGATTTTGTTCTCCTAAGTCTCGGGTGTTAAGCATAATTAGCATAAGCTTTTCAAGGATTTCACCGAAAAGGTTTCTAATATTAACAGGGACTAACTGCATCAAACGCGAAATAGGAGATTTTCTTCCCTTCGTATCTCTTAACCTATCAATTTCGTTTCTCAAACTATGTAATTCTTGTTCTAAACTTAATCTTTCAGCATCTATTAATGCTTTATTTTTACTTATCTTTTTTTGTTTTTTCTTACTCAATTCCGATTCACCCTTGAAAATAGTTAGTTAAGACATATATTTAACTTTAATGTCAACTCTTTTAGAAATTTAGAAATACGTTATTTACCCTTTTTCTATCAGCTTTTCAATAATAGATTTAAAGCCGGGTAGCCTTTGATGGATTGTTGTCCAAACTAATTTTAGATCAACTTCAGAATAGGTATGAATCAACTTATCTCGCATTCCTGCGATTTCCTTCCATGGAATTTGAGGATATTGCTCTCTGATAACTTCAGGAATATTTTTAGTTGCCTCTCCGATAATTTCAAATTTACGAATAACAGCGCTCGAAGTTTTATCATCAACTTTAAATTGATTATAATCTAATCCTTCGATAAACTTCTCAATACTAATAATTGCCATTTTTATATCCTTCAAATATATCAGCAACTGTTTACTCATATACAACCTCTTGAAGGATGTGCTGTTTCAAATCTTCTTTTAGACTTGGTTTTGATATAACATCCACTTTCGTGTTAAAAATCTTTTCTAAATAGCGTGAAAGCCCAATAAAATGGAATAAATCTGCGTCGTCTTCAAATTCTACTAATAAGTCAATATCACTTGTATCAGTTTGTTTATTATTTACATAGGAACCAAAGAGTCCAATAGTTTTAACTTTGTAATTTGTTTTGATTTCTTGTTTTACATTTTTAAGTTTTATGAGAATGTCCTCTTTATTAATTACCATTTTATTAACCTTTTTTATAAGATATTTTGATCTAGTGATAGATTGTCAATCATATAAATTCTAACTCTTTATAGAATTATTATCAACAAGAATTAATAAATAAAATGGAGATAGATATTCTTCTATTAATTGCTTAATCTTGTATTATTTAATCGTCGATCCTCTTTTAGATATTAAATAATTCATATAAATCAAAATTTATAAATTTGTCAAGAAAATCATCGAACAATTAAATACTAAGAAGCCCAAATGTAGATTAAACAACGTCATAAGTGTGAGGTGATAATAAAATTGAAAGAATATAAGGTGGAAACTGTTGGTGATGTCTACAGGAGCCCTAAGCATGCGAAGGAGTTCGAAAAGATCATAAATGACCAAGCAACCGAGGGCTGGGAATTAAAATTGATTGCCTCGTTTTACTTAGTCTTTGAACGAGAGAAGAGCTAAAAAAGGTTGCTAAAAACCATCTACCACTAAATTATTAATCCTCACTTTTTTTTCCTTGTTTTTTAAACTTTATAACATTTCCGTAGAGACTGATATTTACTTCGTTAAAAGGAAATTTCACGTTAAACCTTATATATAGGTATAATATTTAGGTTTAAAAATAGAAATTAAACCATAAAGACAGTTTTAAAGATAAATTGTTATTAATAAATTCTTTTATTTCCTATTATTAGGAGGGGGCACCAAGGGAGAGGGAGATACTAAATTTAGGAAAGAAATTAGAAAAAGATATATTTCTATTGCGTATATAATGTGTTAGGATAATTATAAAGTGTACTCTATTAAAATTATTCTTGGATCAGAGTAATTAACATTTTTAGAAATCTTATAATTTATACTATTCATACTTAAAATTATAAATAAAAATTTGAAATGCATATTAGAATAAATACTTAAGAGAGACAATTATGAAAAGAAATAAAGGTAAAAAGCAATTTAAATCTGATAAATGGAATGAGATAAGTAGAAATCGCGAGGAAGCCAAAACAAAAGAAGAAGACCGGGACTGGAATGAAAAAAATGATGAGGATGAGGAAATGGGAGAAAAAGGAGACGAATTCCACGAATCAGATTATGACACATAATATCCTTACAACCTTGTATTTATATATTTAGAAGAGGAGAAAAGATGAGTAAATTTCAAATGATTTACATTGAAATCAGACTCTGAATTGACCTTTAACGAAATTCTGATTCATATAATTGATATGGATATTTAAAGAAGAATCATCGTTTCACGAAAATCCATTATATTGTGAAGATTTTTGATACTAATTAATAGCTTTAATCAAAGAAACTTGGTATTGTGTTGAATGTCAAGAAAATGATCTTATCTGGTATCATCCTATGGGAAGTGAAGAAGAAAAAAGACAGCATGATTACATTAATTATTACTATGAACAGAAAGAAAAATTTACAAAAAGATTTCTTAATAGAGATAAAATGAAATCGGATAAAAAGATCTGCCAGATTAGCGAATAGGATGCTCTAATTCACACGCGTCTCCCGCGGTGGCCTCCTTTTCTCCGGCAGTGGTCATGGCTCTTAGGAGTAGTTTCTTCTATTCTACCAACCTTTAAGCCGGCACGGGCTAGTGCACGAATGCAAGCTTGTGCTCCCGGTCCTGGAGTTTGAGATTTATTTCCACCGGGAGCTCTAACTTTTATATGAATGCCAGTAATTCCTTTATCCCTAAGATCGTTAGCCACGCGAAAGCCACACTGCATTGCAGCGTAGGGATTGCTCTCATCTCGGTCTGCTTTAACTACCATACCTCCAGAGCATTTTGCGAATGTTTCAGCACCACTTATATCGGTAGCTGTCACGATAGTATTGTTATATGAACTAAAAATATGAACAATTGCCCATTTAATTTCTTCTCTTTTGCTCATTATTCAAACCTATTTATGCTTTTTCTTTTACTGTTGATAATGGACTTTTTGGAGTAAAATCAATAAGATCTTCTTCTGCTCGTTTAACAATATAGGAAGGAGCATTTATTTTTTTCCCTCCTACTTGAATATGTCCATGAGTAATGAATTGTCTGGCTTGGTATATGGTGCTTGCAAGACCTCTTTCATAGACGAGAGTTTGGAGTCTTCTTTTTAAGAGATCTTCTGTTGTTAGAAGAAGTACATCTTCAAATTCTGCTTCTGACCCAATAATCCCTAATCGATTTAATTTTTGAATTAAAGTTTGTTGAACTTCTTTAGCACGTTCTTGAGATAATGTTCTAGATTGTCGTGCAATATCACGCCAATTACCTAGCATAGTACGCATTTTCCAATATTCTCGCTTATTTCTCAGCCCATATTTACCAAGGAATTCGAGTTCTTCCAATATTCGATCTTTTTGAAATGGGTGTTTTGGTTTTTTAAATTTTTTCTTTAGACGTCTTGGATCTCCCATAATTCCACCTTTATCTATTTATTTTTTTTGTGGTTGACCTTTCCTTTTTCTCATTACACCCACAACTAAACCATGACGACCGGTACTTTTTGTTTTTTGGCCACGTACTTTTAATCCTAAGTGATGCCGTACACCTTTATAATTTTTCATTTTTTTCATTCTTTCGACGTCTCTTTTGACAGTGATCTCTAATTTATTTCCAATAATATGAAGATGATCTCCTGTACGTAAATCTTTTGGTCGATTTACCATCCAAGTAGGGACACCATTTTCGACTGGATTGATTATTATTTCTTCAAGTTTATTTAAATCTTTTTCTGGAATTGCGCCTATTCTTAGATTTGGATTTATTGCTGCTACTTTGACGATCACTTGTGCGAATCTTCGACCTATACCTCGAATTTGTGCTAAAGCATGTTCAACTTGAGCATTTCCATCTACTTGTGCTCTTATTTTACGGAAAAACACCTTTTCACGGAAATTTTTTGGTCGAACAGCAGTTAAAGAACTCATAAGAACTCAATCAATAAACTTTATGTTTTCTTTTTTGAATTAATGTTATTAAATATGGAATTTAATATTAAATTTATGGTTTTACATAAGGATAAGTTAGAGTATTTATAAATTTCTTAAAACTGAAATGTTTAATAATTTGGAAATCTCTTATTTTCTTCTAATTTTAAATTTATGTGTTTTTTACTCTTAGTTTTTTTAGAAATGGCAACTTTTTCTAATAAGGATAACCCAGGTTTTACATCTTCAATGGCTTTAGATTCAATCAGGTTATTTTTAATTAGTTCATTGTATAATTCATTCCCTTTTTCAGTTCGAATAAGGACTGTATTCCAGCCAGAAGGGGATCCTATTGAGCCAATTGAAATATCAGCCGATTCAGAAGTTAAATCATAGCAAATTTCACAGTCTTCTCGTGCTAAATGTGAAATTTCTTTAATAGGGATATTTAGTTCATCTCCGTTTTTGGTATAGATGAAGAATTTCCCTTTATTTATATCCATTTTTTTCGCATCATTAATATTTACATCCAGTTTTTTACAAATATTTAATAGAGATTCATAAGAAAAAGATTCCATGCAAAAAATACCAATTCGATATTCTACATTATTTATTGAGGGAAATCCTATATTATAAACTTTAGATTTCAGAAGAGCTTGCATTTGGCAAGGTACACCAACAACTGCAAATTTTTTTCCATTAAGTTCACTTTCATTTAATAGTTGTAAATTAGGATTATTGACATATTTAGTACCTGCTGAGGAAAAGATATCTTCCTTGTTTTTAATCAAAAAAGGTTCAGGTCGCCATAAAGTGTTACTCATTTTAGCGCCAATAGCTAAATCAATTCTATTTTTTTCTAGAAGGTGATATATACAGGTGCTAGTAATTCCACCATCTTGGCATATGTCTGAAATCTCTTTTATTTTAGTTCTTGCGGAATATGCTGCAATATAATATCCTATTTTGCTATAATTTTTAATCTCAGAAGCATTTTCTTGTGCCATATTTAGAACTTTAGCGGGTAAGTAAGTTCTAGGACATACAAAATAGCATAATCCGCACCGAATACACTTATCTTCATCAATTTTGCCAAAACCATTGTAAATATGTAGACAATTTACTGGGCAGATTCCAGCGCATAGTCCACAACCTGAACAATTTTTAGATTCAAATATAACCTTTACAGGTTCATATATGGTTTTGAGTTTTGAAATATCTCCTTCATAAACTTTGATTGAAAAATCTTTGAAGATGAGGTTTTCAGGATCGTCTTCATCTCCTTCAATTTTATCAAATCTTTCTTCTATATTGATAAGTTTTTCATTTTTAAGCAATTCCAATAAGCTTAAAGTTTTATTTAAAGCGACAGAGCTTATTTCGCAAAATTTTTTTATTGTTTTTAAATTATTTTCCGAGTTATTTTTTAAATAATTAAATAGGGTATATTTTAATTTTTCTTCATCTAACATACTATAAAGGATGTTATCATACTGAGAGTCATTATAAACTCCAGCATTTAAAATATCAGGTTTAGCATCAATAAATGCTCGAATCCTATATGAATCTAAAGCATCAGCAAGATTTTTTAAAAATTCCCATGAAAGATTTTTTTCAAGACTCATAATTCTACTTGATATTTTTTAAATTCAGATTTTTCCGAAGACCCGGGCCTCGGGTTAGTTCCTTTTCAACTATTATTTTTTTGAAAAGGTCATTCTATTTCGGATTATATTTTGGTAATGGAGGGAGGGCATGAATTTTAGATGAAATGTCAGCTACTGATTTTATAAACTTTTCAACTTCTGCTGCTGAACAAAAATATTGCTGAACTCTTTCTTCAGAAATACCTTCGTGTTTTAATAATTTCTTTAGAGTAAGAACATGTTCGTATGTATTCATATTACCATTCCCGAATTCACATTCACCTTCATTTCAAGAAATTATTGCAACCCCATCAGCTCCATTTAAAAAGGCTTCCATAATTAAATGAATTCCTATTCTCCCTGTGCATCTTACTCGAATGAGATGAAAGTCTGTTGAATATGATTTTCTTGTAACTCCTGTTAAATCTGCCACCGAATAACCTCATTTATCACAGCCAAAGGCTATAATTCTTCTTAAATCATCTTTTTTTTTATTGCTCATTAATCTTTACCTCTAATCTGTTAATTCTTCAATACCTTTAGCTGATAATTCAATTAATTCTGTTTCACCGCATCCAATACCTTTAATTTCTTGAGTAAACTGATCATCACGATAATATTTTAGGTCAATAGCTCTTGCTGGACAAGATGATATACATACACCGCAGCCTTTGCATTTTAGGTCGTCTACTTCGGCAATTTCATTCTCATTTACTTTTATTGCATTATAATAGCAAAGTTTTTCACATCGATGGCATCCCATACAGAGATTCTCATTTACTTCAGCAATAATTAATTCTTGTTTAATTGTATCATGAGATAAAAGAGTGGATGCTTTACTTGCAGCTGCTAAAGCAGAAGATACTGAATAAGGAATATTTTTCGGTCCAGCAGCGCATCCAGCAATGTATATTCCCATATCTTTAGTTTCTTGTGGATTTAAGCATCCATGAATTTCAGAAAGAAATCCTCCAGGACCTTTGCTTAATCCCATTATATCAACAATTTCTTCAGTTCCTTTTGAAGGAATCATTCCTGTTGATAAAACAACTAAATCAGCATCAATTTTTATAATTTCCCCTGTTAAAGACGAATATGCTCTGACTTTTAATTTATTTGTATTTTTATCTTCTATAATTTCTCCTACTTTTCCTCTTATCATTCGAATACCCGTTTCTCTTATTTTTCTGTAATATTCTTCATTACCTTTATCTGGTGTTCGAATATCTATATAGAAGAGAATCACATCCATTTCTGGGTATTCTTGTCTTAATAATTGAGCATTTTTAAGAGCAACATTACAGCAAACAAACGAGCAATATGGAAGAGCATTTACATCTCTAGAACCAACGCATTGAATCATTACAACAGTTTTTGGTGTTTCCCCATTAGAAACACGATGAACATGTCCTCCAGTAGGTCCAATAGGACTTAACAACCTTTCTAATTCGATTTGAGTTATAACATCTGGATAATATCCATAATTATATTCGTTAGATTCCCATATCGGATATTCATCCCAACCTGTTGCAACAATCACAGCTCCTACTTTAACATCAGTGTATTCTGTCTTTTGCTCAAAATTAATTGCTTCGGCTGGACATAATCTTTCACAATTTTTGCAATCAATACATACACTTCTATCCATAACAGCAAATTTGGGCACTGCCTGGGGGAAAGGTATATAAATGGCACCTCTTTCACCAATACCTCTATCAAATTCGCTAGGAACCTTAATAGGGCACTTAGTTGTACATAATCCACATCCTGTACATCGTTTTTCATCTACATAACGGGGATTTTTCCTAATCTTGACATTATAATCTCCAGGAATTCCACCAAAATCCACGACTTCGCTATATGTGAATAAATTTATATTTGGGTGTTTTGAAGCGTTTACCATTATCGGAGCTAAAACTCATATTCCACAATCATCAGTTGGATAAATTCTATCTAACTGTGCCATTTTACCACCGATTGTAGCTTCTTTCTCGACTAGATACACAGATATTCCTTGATTAGCTAAATCTAAAGCAGCATTCATACCAGCAATACCTGCACCAACAATTAATACTGCTTTTTCTACAGGGATTTCTTTTCTAGGAATATTTTCTAATTCTCGCGCTCGATTAATACCTGCTTTGACCAATCTTATTGCCTTTTCTGTTGCTTTTTTCTTATCATCTCTGTGGACAAAAGAGCAGTGTTCTCTTAAATTTACCATTTGGAAATAATAAGGGCTTAAACCAGCCTCAACTAATACAGCTCGATAGGTAGGTTCATGAATTTTTGGCGTACATGCGGCAACAACTACTCTATTTAGATCTTGTTCTATAATATCATTTCTAATTGTGTTTTGTCCCGGATCTGAACATGTGAAGGAATTAACTTTAGAAATTACTACATTTGGTAAATTCTCTATAGCAGCTTTAACTGCGTCACAATCAACGGAAGCTTTAATATTCACGCCTCATTCGCATATATATACGCCTATGCGAATCTGTTTATCAGAAATCTTTTTATCTATGGTCTGTTTATCAGACACTTTTTTCACCTTTTTGTATAGAGTCACCACAATTTTTATGTTAATGTGAAATTTAGTACTAAATTTTATTGAGTTTTGAAATTAATGAAATAATTTATTTTTTCTGATTAGATTTCGATAAGTGGTATTAATTATTTTCTTTTGTTTTATCTCTTAATCATTTAATTTTTTAATAAATCCTTTATAGAACTTCTCGTGAATTTTTTATTCAAAAAATAATTATTCATTTATATGTCAGAGATGGAAGAAAAAAAGAGAGAGGATTTTGCAAAAGAGTTCATGGAAGAACAAGGTTTAAAGGGAAAAGCACGAAGAATAAAAATAATGAGGATTATTGAAATGGTAGGTTATGATAAAGTGAAAATTAAAACAGCATTAGCTCGCTCTACTATAATTGATAGAATTCAGCATGAATAATATCAATTTTTATAAAAAAATTTTTGAATCACCTTTATATTTTAATTAAATAACATTTTAAAAATCTTAAATAATACTATCATAGATACATTAAAGGAGCTAAATTTTGATAGATATTGAATTATTCAGAAAAAATCTTGATATAATAATTGAGTCAGAGAAAAAAAGATTTAAAGATACGTCAAATGCAGAAAAAGTATTAGAATTTGATATAAAATGGAGAGAAACCTTACAAGAATTAGAAGATTTAAGGAAAGAAAGAAATGAGATCTCAATTAAGATAGGAGAATTTAAAAAGTCTGGTGATAAAAAGAAAGCTGCAGAATCAATAGCTAATTCGAAAAGAATAAAAGAAAAAATTGATGAATTAGAAAAGTTAAAAATTGAATATTTAGAACAACGAGAAAAATATCGATATATGATAGGAAATATATTACATGAATCTGTACCTATTGGAGAAACTGAAGAAAAAAATGAAATTCTAAGAACTGTTGGGAATGTACCAGAATTTAACTTTAAACCACTTTCTCATGTTGATTTGGTTTATAAAATTGGTGGATTAGACACAAAAAAGGCTTCAGAAATAGTTGGATCAAGATTTTACTATTTAATGGGAGATTTAGTTCTTCTAAATTTAGCTCTCATGAAATATGCTCTAGAAAAATTGAAAGAAAAAAATTATATCCCAATGTGGACCCCTTTTTTTACTAAACATGAAGTAATGAAAGCTGCAGCAGAATTGGCAGACTTTGAGAATCAATTATATAAAATTCAAGAGGAAGATTTATATATGATTGCTACTTCGGAACAAACTCTAGCTGCTTATCACTATGATGAAATAATTGAACCTGAGAGACTGCCATTGAAATATGCTGGAATTTCATCATGCTTCAGGAGAGAAGCTGGATCGCACGGAAAAGATACTCTAGGGATATTCAGAGTGCATCAATTTGAAAAAGTTGAACAATTTATTTTTAGTAAACCTGAAGATTCATGGAAATATTTTGAAGAATTAATTACTAATGCTGAAAATCTATATAAAGAATTACAAATACCATATAGAATAACAAACATAGCTTCTGGAGAGTTAAATGACAATGCGGCCAAAAAATATGATTTAGAAGCATGGTTTCCGGCTTCAGAGACATATCGTGAATTAGTTTCATGTAGTAATTGTTTAGATTATCAAGCTAGAAAACTAAAAATACGGATAGGAAAAGTTGGTTCACAACAAGCGAAGGAAGTTCCACATACTTTAAATGCAACCGCAATCGCAACTGAAAGAACAATCTGTTGTATTCTTGAAAATTATCAAAAAAAAGACCATTCAATAGGAATTCCAGAGGTACTTCAGAAATACATGAATGGTAAAAAGATTATTAAAGCATTAAAATAAAACTTAATAGGAAAATGATTGAAAAAGATCTGGAAGATTTTGAGGATTTTTATAAACAACGAGTAAATGCACAATTTTTTAAAATTAAAAAATTTACCAAGAAATTAATCCAAGAAGTTAGAGAGAATTTAATTGAGATCAAAGTGTGTTTAGATCATTTTTTAGAAGCCGGGAAGGATAAAATTGACCAAAAATCTCAAAGATCATTGAATTTTTTCTCTGATCGTATTAGAAAAGAAATTGATGAGATTGAAATCCCTGAAGAAGATTTAAATTATGATAATATTAACGATTTAATAAATTCAATTAAGAAATTATTTACAAGTATTAATGAAGTTGCTAGAAAATCTTTACCAAAGTTTCATAAAGAAGTACAACCACAAATTAAAGAGCTAAATTACATTACTCGAAAATTAGGGAAAAAACAAGCTCAATTAGATGAATTTATGAGAAAAAAATATACAGATGTCAAAAATGCAGAATATTTACTTAAAAAATTACCAAAGCTCTATAATCTTAAAGAAAATATTGAACATGCAAAAG
>Ga0209636_10007697_pt1 | contig 10983 bp, 6 predicted proteins | sample DeeMarSWOR152_54_FD_187464 | JGI IMG/M metagenome (GOLD analysis project Ga0209636, IMG submission 187464) | Marine sediment microbial communities from White Oak River estuary, North Carolina - WOR-1-52-54 (SPAdes) (version 2) | ecosystem: Environmental > Aquatic > Marine > Intertidal zone >... | reverse complement strand
GATTTCAATCGAAACTGAACCTCAAGGTGCAAATGTTTATTGGAAAGAATATAATGCCATTGATAGTGATTGGGAATTCCTTGGTGTTACACCGATTGAGAATATTAGAGTCCCCAGGGCATTTTTCAGATGGAAAATGGAGAAACAAGGATATGAAACTGTCATAGCTGTTGCCGCTACTTACGATTTCGACACTGAAAAGGATTTATATGCTGCAAAAAACATCATAAGAAAGTTAGATAAAAAAGAAGAAATTCCATCAGGAATGGTGAGAGTTAAGGGAGCAGGAGGATGGGATGATTATTTTATCGATAAATACGAAGTGACCAATAAACAGTACAAGGATTTTGTCGACACCGGAGGATATAAGCAGAAAAAGTATTGGAAGCATAAATTTTTTAGGGATGGGAAAGTGTTAACATGGGAAGAGGCCATGGCTGAATTCGTTGATAGGAGTGGCAGGCCTGGCCCGGCGACATGGCAAGCTGGAGACTATCCTGATGGACAGGATGATTATCCTGTGACAGGGATTAGTTGGTATGAAGCAGCAGCTTATGCCGAATTTGCCGGGAAAAGCCTTCCAACGATGAATCATTGGTACATTGCAACAGGTAGGGATATGATAGTCAATCAATATAGATTCGCCCAACTCTTCATCCCCTTAAGTAATTTTGGAGGAGATGGCCCAATCCCGGTGGGAAGCAGCCAGGCGATGAATTCTTATGGTTGTTATGATATGGCTGGAAATGTACGAGAGTGGTGTTGGAACGAATCCCAAAAAGGCCGGTGCATCCGGGGAGGTGCCTGGAATGATGTTATTTACATGTACGCTGATCCGAGTCAGGCTTCTCCTTTTGACAGGTCTGCCAAGAATGGATTTCGATGTGTTCAATACCTTGACATGGAAAAGGTACCCCAGGATGTATTGCAGCCGTTTGAGCATAGTGAACCGCGAGATTTCTATAAAGAAAAGCCGGTCTCGGATGAAATCTTTCAGGTGTACAAAAATCAGTTTTTATACGACAGAACTGATCTGAATGCCGTCATTGAGGAGAGAGATGATGTTGCTGAGGATTGGATAAAGGAGAAATTTACCTTCGATGCTGCTTATAGCGACGAACGTATAATTGCTTATCTCTTCCTGCCTAAAAACACACTCCCACCCTTTCAAGTTATCATTTACTTTCCAAGTTCCGCTGCGCTATGGTCTTCTTCGAGTGAGAATTTAGATCATCATTCTGGATTCAAAAACAACCTTGCCTTCATTGTTAAAACTGGTCGTGCTGTTTTATTTCCTGTTTATAAAGGAACGTATGAACGTAGAATAAGACATTGGCCATCAGAAGGAACTCACCAACATACTGAATATCAAATCAAACTGGTAAAAGATCTCAGAAAGTCCATCGATTATTTGGAGTCGCGTTCGGATATTGATCGTGATAAGTTTGCCTTTTATGGGTTCAGTTGGGGCGGACGTATTGGAAATATTATTCTGGCTGTAGAAGAACGTTTGAAAGTAGGCATCTTCATGGTTGGGGGAATGAGAGAAAGCAGTGAGGCACGCCCTGAGGTGGATTTAATAAATTATGTTTCACGGGTAAAAACCCCTATTTTAATGCTCAATGGCGAATATGATTTAACTTTTACATTTGAGATGGCTGTCAAACCGTTGTATGATCTTTTAGGGACTCCGGAAAAAGATAAACTTTTAAAAGTCTACAAAACAGATCACTTCATACCCCTGAACGAGGGTATTAAAGAAATCTTGAATTGGCTGGACCGTTATTTAGGTCCCCCTAAATAAGGCAAACCTAAGGGGGTGAGAAAAAAGAAATTATAATTCTTAATATCAATTTTTATTGTTTTTACTAAAGTTAAATTAACATAGAAATGCATTTTGTTTTTTCTCACCCCCTAAAAGTGAAAAAAGCACATTTATCAAGGAAAATAAAATGTAACAGAGGTTTCAAATGATTGGCAGGACAATATCCCATTACAAAATCCTTGAAAAACCTTGTTGTGGTTATTTAAACAAAGAAGGAGGGTATAATGGAAGAAATGGAAATCAAACGAGATGCTTGGGGGTCTAAGATAGGTTTCATTTTAGCAGCTTCTGGTTCTGCAATTGGACTGGGAAATATTTGGAGATTTCCATTTGTTGCAGGGCAAAATGGTGGTGCTATTTTTGTACTTTTCTACATTATTTTTATCATTATCATTGGCCTGCCCATCTTAATATCGGAGTTCACCATTGGCAGGAGTACACTGAAAAATCCAGTTGGTGCATTTGAAAAACTTTCACCCGGTAGTCGATGGAAACTGGTCGGTGGACTTGGTGTTATCATGAATATCGGCGTTCTCTCCTTTTATGCGCTAATCGCCGGTTTGGCAGTCGGTTACTTTTTTAAAATACTTTTTGGAGATTTTACCGGTATAACGACCGGCGCTCAGTCAGAACAGATTTTCTCACTATTCACCTCAAATCCATTTGTTACCATTGGATTGCTAATGGTGTTTATTATTATTACAGCATTTGTCATCACCCGTGGTGTTTCCAGCGGCATAGAGAGAATATCAAAAATCCTGATGCCGGTTCTCTTTTTATTACTGATCGTTCTGGCAATTTATGCTGTTACCCTGGAAGGCGCCAAAAAAGGGCTGGAATTTTATCTCATGCCTGATTTTTCAAAAATAACAGTAACAACTTTTGCCCAGGCTCTGGGTCAGGCTCTTTTTTCATTAGGGGCGGGAGCCTGTATCATGATTACTTATGGAAGCTACGTTTCCAAACGAGAAAACTTATTTAAATCTGCTGTTACAATCTGCTTTTTCGACACAATGATCGCCATCCTTGCCGGCTTAATTATATTTCCAGCCTTATTCGTTATGGGAATGAATCCTGAAAAAGGTCCGGCGCTGATCTTTGTTGTTTTGCCTTCAATATTTGCCAAAATGCCAGGGGGAATTATCTTCGGGGCGGGAATATTTTTATTAATATCACTCGCTGCGTTAACCTCAACCATATCAATAATGGAAGTTCCAGTTTCATATTTCGTCGATGAAAGAAATTGGTCGCGAAAGAAGGCAACGCTAATCATAGGCTCAACTGTATTTATCGTTGGTATCCCATCAGCACTTTCCATGGGCGCTGTTGGATGGTTTTCCAATTTACCCTTTTTAGGAATGACCTTTGTGGAGATGATGAATATTCTATTTGGCAACTATTTATTAACAATCGGCGCATTTTTCATTGCAATTTTTATTGGCTATAAATGGGGAATAAAACAGGCAGTCAAAGAAATTGAACAATATGAAAATATATTTAATTTTAAAATCCTTTGGGCCTTTTCAATCCGATTTATATGTCCGGTTGCTATAGCGATCATATTAGGATATATCATTATCACCAAAAACTATTTTTAAGGAAAATTGTAATTGTGTTAAAAGAAGATAGTTTTAAGTCTGAAGAAACTCTTGATCCCGAGGATTGGAATAGTATACGTGCTCTCGGGCACCAAATGGTGGATGATATGTTGGACTACTTAAGTACCGTTCGCCAGCGTCCCCCCATGGCGCCATGCTCCAGAAGAATTGAAAACTCATTTCAAAAGACCGCTTCCGCTCGAACCTCAATCTGCGGAAGAAATTTACCAAGAATTTGTTGAATACGTGCTGCCATATCCATTTGGAAACACTCATCCTCGTTTTTGGGGATGGGTATTAGGCACCGGAACAATCCTTGGCGCTTTTGCTGACCTGCTGGCAGCTTCGATGAACTCCAACAGCGGTGGTTTAGCCTATCATAGCGCCAACTACGTGGAGCTACAGGTAATCGACTGGTTCAAAGAAATTTTTGGCTTCCCCAAAACTGCCAGCGGTTTACTCACCAGTGGCTGCTCAGCTTCAAATTTAATAGGACTTGCCGTGGCTCGTAACACAAAGCGTGAATATGATGTCCGTCGTAACGGTATCCAAACTTCACCGAATAAGATGGTGCTTTACACATCACAGGAAAGCCACAGCTCAATCCAGAAGGCTGTGGAGCTGCTGGGTCTGGGGAACGAGGCACTTCGTCTGGTGCCAGTTAATAGCGACTTCCAGATTGATGTTGATGCGCTAAAAACAATGATCAAAGGGGATCGAGAAGATGGTCATCTGCCGTTCTGTGTCGTTGGCGCTGCGGGGACGACGAACACCGGAGCAATTGACGATCTCAACAGGCTGGCTGATATCTGTCAGCAGGAAAATTTATGGCTACATGTTGATGGCGCATTCGGAGCCTGGGCTGCGATTGCTCCTGGTGCAAAAAACATGGTGGCTGGAATGGAAAGAGCTGATTCGCTGGCTTTTGACCTGCATAAATGGATGTACATGCCATACAGTATCGCCTGTGTGCTGGTACGGCGTGAAGGAGATCAGCGTAACACGTTTTCACTAACCCCGGAGTACCTCGCTCATGGAGAAGGTGAGCGCGGCATGACTGGATGTGATGTGCCCTGGCTTTGCGATTATGGATTTCAGCTCTCTCGCGGTTTCCAGGCGCTCAAAGCCTGGATGTCGCTCAAGGAGTTTGGTGTCCACAAATATGGACGCTTGATCCAGCAGAATATCGACCAGGCGCACTATCTCGCAGAGCTAATAGACAAAGCACCAGAATTGGAGCTTGCAACGGCAGTTACACTGAATGTTGTTTGTTTTCGTTACATCAAAGCTGGTCTTGATAACAACATATTGGACGAAATTAACAAACAAATCATTATTGAATTACAGGAACAAGGAATAGCTGTTGTATCTGGCACGATTGCCAGGGATAGCTATGTTCTGCGTGCAGCGATTACCAACCATCGATCCTGTCGGGGAGATTTTGACGTTCTGGTGAGAGAGGTGATACGGATCGGGAATGAGTTAACTCAAGATTGAATAATAGTTTTGATCAATTTATTTTAGAAAGTTTCAATAATTCCTTGCATTTTTGTAATATTATAGCTATTTTTCCGATAGTCATCCTGATCTGAATCCTGGTCTGAATCTTAAAATTTCTTACGATATAGATGACTTATATTTTTGCTTACAATCGTTTAAATCCAGTTTGATTTTCAAAAATAATTAACCATCTATTCATCAAAAACACCTTATGGGTGTAAATAGGCTTAAAGAAAGGAATGTAAGATGATTGGCAAAACCATTTCCCACTACAAAATCCTCGAAAAACTCGGCGAAGGCGGCATGGGCGTCGTGTACAAAGCCGAGGATTTGAAACTCAAACGCACCGTTGCCCTCAAATTTCTACCACCTGAATTGACTCGTGATCCTGAAGCCAAAGAGCGTTTCATTCAGGAAGCCCAGGCAGCCTCTGCGCTCGATCATCCCAATATCTGCAATATTCATGAAATCGATGAGACTGAAGACGGGCAAATGTTTATCTGCATGGCATACTATGACGGAGAAACACTGAAAAAGAAACTAGCCAGTGGTCAATCCTGCGAAGCGGGTTCCCGCTCCGCGGGATTGTCAGTGGATAGTGTGATCGATATTGCTGTTCAGATTGCCCAGGGTCTTGTTAAAGCTCATAAACATGGCATTATCCATCGGGATATTAAACCTGGCAATATTATGATTACTAAAGATGGTATGGTAAAGATTCTCGATTTTGGGCTGGCAAAGTTAGCTGGACAGGTTGGGCTTACCAAGACAGGGACGACTGTTGGAACAATCGCTTACATGTCGCCTGAACAGGCACGAGGGGAAGAAGTTGATCACCGCACCGATATTTGGTCTCTCGGTGTGGTAATGTATGAGATGCTCACGGGGCAATTGCCATTCAGAGGCGAATACGAGCAGGCGGTAGTGTATTCAATACTGAATGAAGAGCCGACACCAGTTTCTTCAATTCGGAAAGACATACTACAAAATTTTGAGCAGATCATCAGCAGATCGTTGGAAAAAAATCCGACAAAGCGCTATCAGAACATGGAGGAAATTCTTCAAGAAATAAAAGCACCTTCTGTTTCCACAATTCCACGAAAACAACAAAAGTCGATCGCTGTGCTACCGTTTGCGAATATGAGTGCCGACCCCGAACAAGAATACTTTTGCGACGGCATGGCGGAAGAAATCATTAATGCCCTTACACACATCGTTAACCTGAGAGTTATTGCCCGCACCTCGGCCTTTGTATTCAAGGGAAAACGTGAAGATGTCCGTGAAATCGGAAGGAAACTCGATGTCGAGACATTACTCGAGGGAAGTGTACGAAAAGCAGGAAATCGGCTTCGCATTAGCGCCCAGCTCATTAATGTTGCCGACGGTTCTCATCTCTGGTCTGTTCGGTATGACCGTGAATTGGAAGATATATTTGATATTCAGGATGAAATTTCACAGGCGATCGTTGAAAAACTGAAAGTGAAACTTTTAGAAGGAGAAAAGCAACGATTAAGAAAAAAATCTACAGATAATTTTGAAGTCTACAACTTATATCTTCTCGGTAGGAATGAACTTTGGCATTTTACTGAAGAAAGCATTAAAAAGAGTATCAAGTATTTTGAACAAATTCTTGAAATTGATAACAATTACTCACTTGCATATTCAGGCTTAGGTTTGGCTTATTGGGCAATGGGATCAGAGTTGGGAAATTTGCCTCCAAATGAGGCATTGCCCAAGGCAAAAGAAAATGTTAAAAAAGCGCTGATGTTTGATAAAAATCTTGCTCAAGCCCATAGTACACTGGCACTTATTTATCTTACATATGATTGGGATATGGCTGCGGCTGAAGCAGAATTTAAAAAAGCTCTCGAATCGAATCAGGGTTCATTTGATATACAAGATAATTATGCCTTCTACCTATGGCTTAAAGAGGGACCAGAAGCGGCAATTGCTGCACATAAAGAAGCATTAAGCCTCAATCCGATGTCTGAAGTCACTTGGGGCAATCATGGCTTTTATCTTTATTGTGGGGGAAAATACGAACAAGCTGTGAGGTGTTTTGAAAAATCAATTGAATTAAATCCAGCAAATCCACTTTTCTATATTCTCCTTGCAACGTCTCACGTCGAAAATAATAATCCAAAAGAAGCTCTTGCTACCCTTGATGAGTTTAACTCACTCCGTGTTGAGCCTATCGGCTGGATGGGATGGGTCGCATTTATATACATAAAATGTGGGAAAAAAGAAAAAAGCAAACAAATACTGGAAAAGCTTTTAGAAAGATCAAAAGAATTCCATGCATCATTTTCAATAGCCCTGACATATTCTTTATTAGGCGACATTGAATCGGCATTCCTTTGGTTGAATAGGTCTATAGAGGAACATTCCCGATTACCGCAATTAACCATTAAAACGGTATTGTGGAATAATATAAAATCAGATCCGAGATATTTCGATATAGTCAATAAAGTAGGATTGAGAGTATGATCGGCAAAACAATCTCCCATTACAAAATCCTAGAAAAATTAGGCGAAGGCGGCATGGGTGTCGTGTACAAAGCCGAGGATTTGAAACTCAAACGCATTGTTGCTCTCAAATTTCTTCCGCCTGATTTAACACGTGATCCTGAAGCCAAAGAACGCTTCATTCAAGAAGCCCAGGCTGCCTCTGCACTGGACCATCCTAACATCTGCAATATCCATGAAATCGATGAGACTGAAGATGGGCAGATGTTCATTTGTATGGCATATTACGATGGAGAAACGTTAAAAAGGAAAGTAGCCAGTGGTCAGTTGTCAGTGGACAGTGTGATCGATATTGCCATTCAAATCGCCCAGGGTCTTGTTAAAGCCCATGAACATGGCATTGTTCATCGGGATATTAAGCCTGGCAATATTATGATTACCAAAGATGGCATGGTAAAGATTCTCGACTTTGGGCTGGCAAAGTTAGCTGGGCAGGTTGGGCTTACCAAGACGGGGACGACTGTTGGGACAATAGCTTATATGTCGCCTGAACAAGCTCGTGGTGAAGATGTCGATCATCGATCAGATATCTGGTCATTCGGGGTGATGCTTTATGAAATGATCACCGGACAACTTCCGTTTAATGGAGAATATGAGCAGGCGGTGTTGTATTCTATTATAAGTGAAGAGCCTGAATCAATAACAGGTTTGCGTTCTGGTGTGCCAATGGAGTTGGAGAGAATCATAAACAAGTGTCTGGAAAAGAAACCGTCCGATCGTTACCAACATGTAGATGAATTGATCGTTGACTTGCGGAGTCTAAAAAAGAAGTCAAAACCGGGGGTGATGCCATTCGCAAGCGGACTAAAACGTAAGGACCGGCGACCTGCATCACCGTTTAACATAACTATAATCTTTCTTCTGTTGTCAATGGTTGCAGTTAGCGCATATTTTATCATCAAGGGGAAAAAGACAGAAAAACCTGAGTTGAAATCCATTGCCGTGCTTCCTTTTGCTAATTTACGAAGCGATCCTGACACAGATTTTTTGAGCTATGCACTTGCCGACCGTGTAATCGGTGCCTTAGCATACATCAAAAGCATATCAGTTAGAGCTTCTAGCTCGGTTCGTAAATATGAAAACCAGGTGGTTGATGCACTCAGCGTGGGGAATGACCTCAAAGTCGATTACATTTTAGCCGGGAACTATTTAAAACAGGCCAATTATATACGTCTGAGCGTTGAGCTTGTAAATGTTCATGCAAATGAAATGATCTGGCGAGAATCCATTGAGGTCCAATATGAGAATGCGTTTACCCTTCAGGATATCGTTTCAGAGAAAGTGACTCGTGGGCTGAGAATCCAATTCTCTGAAGATGAACGTGATCGAATGAGAAAGGACGTTCCCCAAAATCCACTGGCTTATGAATTTTATCTCCGTAGCATATCGTATCCATTATCAATAGAGGGACACTCGCTTGCCATTGAAGCACTCAAACAATCTATTCAATTAGATTCTACTTATGCCCCTGCATTTTGCGAGCTTGGTTATCGCACCGATTTGCTCGCGCAAAGTGCTTTGGGTGCTGCCGAAGAATACAATAAATCGGAACAGTTCTATCTGAAGGCACTGTCTTTAAACAGTCAGTTGCTTAGTGCTCTTACCAATCTTTCTGGACACTACACTGATGTTGGGAGAAATGAAAAAGCTATTGATTTAGCGCGAAGGGCGTTGAAAATTAATCCAAATAACGCATGGACGCATTTTATCCTTAGTTACATTTACCGTTATGCCGGGATGCTAAATGAATCTGAACAAGAAGTTGAAAAGGCTCTCACATTTCATCCGAACAATCCGAGATTTCGCTCTGTAGGCTTAACATATCTTTATCTCGGCAAATACAAGAAAGCTTTGGAGGCATTTGATCTTGACAAGGGAAGTGTGTTCGCACTTAGAGGGAAAGGCACGACATTTTTACGAGAGGGTCAGAGAAGCCTGGCAATAGATTGTTTCAACCGCGTCCTCGAATTGGAACCTGAGGGACAATCTGGACTAAATGTTGCTGGGATAAAAGCCTACTTAGAAGGGAATAACGAAGAAGGTTTGCGGACGACACACCGTTGGGAGCAAGAGGCTACATATGATGCAGAGACTTTGTACGGAATAGCAATCAATTATAGTCTGCTCGGCGATAAAGCGGGATGCGTTCGAGTATTGCGCAAAGCGGTTGACGGAGGATTTTTCAATTATCCATTTATGCTCAGAGATCCATTTCTTGATCCTGTCAGGGACGATCTGGAATTTCAACGTGTATTGGCAATGGCAAAGGCAAAACACGAAACCTTTAGAAAGAGATTTTTTTCAAATTGACTCTAAGGTGTAAGTTATGATTGGACAGACAATTTCACATTATCGAATCCTCAAAAAATTAGGCGAAGGCGGCATGGGCGTCGTTTACAAAGCTGAGGATTTGAAACTCAAGCGCGAAGTAGCGATAAAATTCCTGCCGCATCATATTGCTGCTAGCGAGGAAGATCGCGAGCGCTTTAAGATCGAAGCCCAGGCTGCTGCTGCACTCAACCATCCAAACATCGCTACCATTTATGCCATTGAAGAAGTCGATAATGAAACCCCGAATGGTCGGGGCGAGTTGTTCATTGTGATGGAATACATCGATGGGTAGGAATTGAAGCAGAGGATCGATGCTGGTCCGCTGAAGATTGAGGAAGCCCTGAACATCGCCTTGCAAATTGCCGACGGCTTGCAAGCGGCGCACAAAAAAGGTGTCTTTCATCGCGATATTAAAAGCGCCAATATCATGCTGACCGAAAACGATCGCGTTAAAATTATGGACTTTGGTCTGGCGAAAATAAAAGGGCAAATGAGACTAACCAAAACGGGCACAACAGTCGGAACAGTAGCTTATATGTCACCAGAGCAGGCACGAGGCGAAGAGGTCGATCACAGAACTGATATCTGGTCTTATGGAGTGGTATTGTATGAAATGATCACTGGACAACTGCCGTTTAAAGGTGAGTACGAGCAAGCGATAGTATATTCCATATTAAACGAAGAACCGGAACCAGTGATCCCGATGGGATCGGGAAAAACCGGAGTGTCAATGGAACTGGAACGGATTGTGAACAAAGCACTGGTTAAAAATCCAACTGAACGTTATCAGCACACGGACGAGATGCTGGTCGATTTGAAATCACTCAAAAAGGTATCCCTACCACGATTGGAGATAAAGAAATCTCCAAAAGCCATGTCCAAACCGCTGTTGGGAACCTTAGCTCTTGTGCTTTTGTTCGCTCTTATCATAGTAGGTTATTTATTAACGCGTAAGGAAAGCAAAGAATTCCAGATTAAGCGCACCCAACCTTTAACAACCGCACCTGGACTGGAGCAAGATCCATCATGGTCTCCGGAAGGAACACGAATCGCCTACGCTTCTGACGAAAGCGGAAATATGGACATCTGGGTACGACAGATTGCGGCCGGGCAGAAGGTCAATTTGACCAGGGATTACCCAGGCTACGACGGGAAACCGGCCTGGTCTCCGGACGGAGAATGGCTTGCCTTTGTCTCGGACCGT
>Ga0209636_10007696_pt1 | contig 10984 bp, 10 predicted proteins | sample DeeMarSWOR152_54_FD_187464 | JGI IMG/M metagenome (GOLD analysis project Ga0209636, IMG submission 187464) | Marine sediment microbial communities from White Oak River estuary, North Carolina - WOR-1-52-54 (SPAdes) (version 2) | ecosystem: Environmental > Aquatic > Marine > Intertidal zone >... | reverse complement strand
GTCACATTTTCTGTTTTATACTTGACGAACACAAAAAATCCCTGCGACGGCTGCATGGCCACTGGTGCGATCGGGTTATGGAGAGAGGATCCGTGAAAATCCTTCAAGATTCCGATGATTGTCCCTTTTTGGCCCCTGAAGGAGAACCATTTGCCGATAGGATCTTACAACTCCATCGCCTCAACCGCAGTCTCATTCAACACCCAGTTTTGGTAATTTCCAAGGATACTCTGGAGAAAAAAGCGTCCCTTCGTTATCTTCAGGTAGAAGACTTTTTATTTCCTTGTCATGGCAATCGAAACGGGCCATCTCCTGCTACTTAATTCCTCACACTGATACTTTTATTCATATCTCAGTGAATCCGCTGGGTTGGAGGCAGCGGTCTTAACAGCCTGGAAGCTGACTGTGATCAGGGCGATTACCAGCGCCAGGGCTGCCGAAAGTAAAAACGTCCCTATCCCGATATTGACATGATAGGCAAAATTCTGGAGCCATTGGCTCATGACAAAGTAAGCGATCGGCCAAGCGATAAGATTCGCCACCATGACCCATTTCGTGAATTCCTTGGTCAGCAAAAGCACAATTCCTGAGACGGATGCCCCGAGGACTTTGCGGATGCCGATTTCTTTTGTCCTCTTCTCAGCCGTGAAGGATGCCAAGCCAAAAAGCCCAAGGCAGGCGATGAAAATGGCCAGGAATGTTCCGTATCTCACAAGACGCCCGATTCGCTGTTCAGTCTTATAGAGATTATCGATATCTTCATCCAGAAAACTGTATTCAAAGGGGAAATCCGGAGCAAATTCTTTTATCGTTTTTTCTACAAATGCCAGAGTTTCAGGGACATTTTCAGGCTTCATCCGTATATAAACATCCGTAAACCAGCCTGGAGCTATGACCAAGACCAGAGGGTCGATTTTTTCACGGAGGGAACGGAAATGGAAATCCTTCGCAACACCTATTATCGTCCCGGATCTTTGGGGATCATAGGGGATCCAGCAGGAAATGCGCTGGCCGACCGGGGACTCCATCCCCATGATTTTGGCAGCGGTCTCGTTGACTATGATTCCATCTGAGATGTCTGTTGGATAATCCCGTGAAAAATATCTGCCCTGAGCCATTTTGATATCGAAAATCTTCTGGTAGTCAAAATCCACCGCATGAATGGACATGAAAATTCTTTTATCCTCCGGCTTACCCTTCCAGCCGATTTTATCTGTTCCGAACCTTTTGGAAAATGAACCGTTGGTGGCGCATACAGCCAGAATACCCGGATTTCTCAATAGTTCATTTTTAATGGTGCCATACTGATTGCGCAGACCTCCTCTCAGTTCCATGTTGATGACATGGCTTTTGTTAATACCCATATCCGTATTTCTCATGTACACAAGCTGTTGGTAGATGATGATTGTCCCAGTGATCAGCGCGATTGAAATAACAAATTGTCCGATAACGAGGAGTTTTCTCAGGCAGATATTTTGAGAACCCGATATTGCGTGTCCTTGTAAAACTGTTAAAGGCCGAAAACTGGAAAGGAATATAGCTGGATAACTGCCTGAGAGAATTCCTGTAAGGATAGCCATTCCTAAGAAGATAAATAATGGACTGCCAGAGTAAGGCAGCGACAGTCGCTTGCCCACGATATTATTGACAGAGGGCAGGAGTGCTTGAACCAGTATTAAAGCCAAAATGAACGAAATAAAAGAGAGGAAGATGGATTCTCCTAGGAATTGTTTTACGAGTTGGGCCCGAGTCGAGCCAACGATTTTTCTCATCCCTACTTCTCTAGCGCGTTCCATCGAGCGGGCCGTGGAAAGGTTCATGAAGTTAATGCAGGCAATGCATAAGATGAGTATCCCGATGATTGAAAAGATGTAGACGTAATTGATTGGCCCGCCGCCTGTGAAATTATAGAGGTGAATTCGGGTCAGAGGTTCCAAATGCAATGTACAGGGAAATTCCGGAAAATGTCTCGTTACTGTCCCCGCGATTTTTTCTTGGACTGCGCTGGAGTCTGCGTTTTTTGGAAGCAGCACATAAGTTTGGTAAGCGCTTACGTCCCAGTCTTCTATGGTCATCCCAGACCAGGTCACAAATTCGAAAGGCAGGAGATAGTCGAAGCGAATATGAGTATTGGAAGGGACATCTTGGATGACACCCGTGACTTTGAGATCATACCATGTTCCCCACCATTCGAATCCCACTGTTTTCCCAAGGGGATTTTCCTCGTGAAAGAGTCTAGCTGCCATCTTTTCCGTGAGTACGATAGAACGTGGCTCAGACAGGCAATTTTTCGAGTCGCCTTTGATAAACGGAAAAGTGAACATCTCGAAGAACGAATTGTCTACTCCACAAACCTTTCCATTAAGAACCTGATTTTTGTATTTCAGTGGCCCTGTAGCATATCCGAATATTCTTGTGAAGTTGATGATTTCTGGATAGTCAGCCTTCAATGCAGGGCCCATAGGACCTGAATTATAAGAGCTGTATATATCTGTGCCTTCAGGATTGAGTAATACTCTGTAGATTTCTTTGGCGTTCGAGTGGAATCTGTCGTAGCTGAGCTCGTCCTGAGTCCACAACAGGATGATAAATACGCAGGCCATACCTATAGCCAGGCCCACGATGTTGATGAAGGAGTAACCTTTCTGCCTTTTCATCTTCCGGAGGGCGATTTTGAAATAGTTCCAGATAAGATCGGGCATGAATCTGGACGGCTTCCATGGAGGACGTCCGATGTGAGATTTGTAGAATTCAGTGCCGAGAATATCAGCCTGACCCAGGCCTTCGGTCGCTTTTTCGAAGGCCTTTTGGTCAGTCAAACCGAGGCTGATTTGATGTTCTATTTCATCTCTTAGATGCGATTCCAACTCGGCAATATAACCATCTTCTAAGGCTTCATTCTTTAATAATGTCTTTCGCCATTGTCTTATCGCTTCTTCTAAATCAAACATTTCTATCACCTACCAAGGAAAAAGGCATTCTCTTCAGTCAAATGCAGGCAGGGGCTTCCACAACTTCGAGAAAGCCTCGTGTACTATCAGCCACTGCTTTTTTTCTGTTTCTAGCTCCTCTCTACCCGAATCAGTTAACGTGTAATATTTCCGAAGTCTTCCTCCCTCAGAGATTCTCCACTGCGATTGGATGAATTCATCTTTTTCAAGTCGATGAAGGACCGGGTAAAGCATGCCGTCTGACCATTCAAGAGTTCCACCAGAAAGTTCTTTTGCTTTTTGGATGATCTGATAGCCATAATTCTCGCCGCTCAACAAGATAGAGAGAATCATTGGCTTTGTAGATGCGGCCACCAGCGCCTTAGAAATCATTTTATACCTCTCATTGCAAGATACCTAATACCTCTATGTATGCAAACTTCATGCCATCGAGATGACCAGGGGAAGAAGGGCCAGGAAAAAGAAATAAAAGAAAAAAATTGTTCGCTATTTTACACCCTCTGTTCATAATCGGACAAATCTTTCTTTCTGCCTGTACGCTGCATTTCTCTATAATCCAAACCCCAAAGACTCATGACGATAAGAAATTACGGTTTGTCTTCTTTTGCGGCGGAAACGCGTACAAAAGAAATGAGGACAAAAATGCTAACCCACTCAATCTAGCTAAAAAGGAATCTTATCTTTAATCAAAGCCAGAATACTCCATACCCTGAATGGCTCTGGAGAGGCTGAACAGGATCGCCTGCTAGGCGTTGACTCGATTAACGTCGGAACCGTGGGTTCGAATCCCACCCTCTCCGCCATTTCCGCTTTTATTGATAGGATTTCGCTTTTAGTGCTTCCTCACAAATCACCATTTGAGTTTACTAAGAAATAGTAATTGATAGAAACCTTTTTGATTCATCATCCGTTTATCCTTATGAAAAAATGGTCTACAAAGGTTTTAACTAGAGCCGATGAGATTCTCCTTCTGGCAGTCTTTTGCCTGAAGGATAAAACTTATGGTTTACAGGCCGCTGTCAGCAAATAAGGCAGTTCTTAGGTTCTACCCTGAGTTATGTGAAAATTTAGGTCCTTAGGAGGAAATCATGCTGAAGAATTACCTTCTCGTCGCTCTCCGAAGCATCAGAAGAAACAAGGTGTATTCTTTCATCAACATGGTCGGGCTGGCCATCGGGATGACAAGCTTTATCCTGATTTTCTTGTTTATCCAGTACCAGTTAAGCTATGACAAATACCACGAGAATGCTGATCGCATCTACAGGGTTGCCACAGATAGCAGATTACATAAAACAAAGACGGCCCTCTCATCCAACCCGATGGCCCCTGAGTTATCCCGGGAATTTCCAGAGATTGTCCAGGCTGTAAGGATTGACCATATTCACCGGAAAGTATTGATAGGCTGTGAGCAGGGATACTTCAAGGAAGCACGGTTCTATCTCTCGGATCCGAATGTTTTTGAAGTTTTTTCTTTTCCCCTGGTTAAAGGAAGTCCAGAGACTGTTTTGAAAGATAAATATTCTGTTGTAGTTTCCGAGGAGATAGCTGAAAAGTATTTTGGAAATGAGGACCCGGTAGGAAAAACTCTTAACTTTGAAAATAAATTGGATTTACATGTGTCCGGAGTCATGAAAGATATTCCCCGCAACTCTCATTTCAGTTGTGATTTCCTTGCCTCTTTTGCCTGTGCCGACGAAGTCTATTGGAAAGGATATTCGGAAGATAAAACCCAGTTGAGCCTTCACACCTACATATTACTCAGAGAGGGTGCATCGGCTTCGGAACTGGAGCAAAAACTGCCGGGATTTATCGATAAATTCCTGGCTCCGGTGCTGGAGGAATATGCGCCGATGAAAGACAGGATCCCTGGAGGCTTGGACAATTTAAAATTCAGACTTTTCCTCCAACCGCTAACAGGAATACACCTCCATTCCAATCTTTCTGCTGAATTGTCTTCCAACTATGATATCAGGTATATCTACATTTTTTCGGCTGTAGGAGTTTTAATCCTGCTCATCGCCTGCATTAACTTTATAAATCTTGCGACCGCATATTCAAGCCAGCGTTCTAGAGAGGTTGGATTGAGAAAAGTGTTGGGAGCCCACCGCTCCCAGCTTATCAGACAATTCATCGCGGAATCCATCATTATATCGTCTTTCTCTCTCATTATAGCCCTGATAATGGTTGAATTCTTGTTGCCTGTTTTCAATTCTCTAACAGATGAACATATTGTATCGAGTTCCTATAAAAATGGTTCAGTTCTTACGGGTTTGATTTTGTTAGCTGTTTTGGTCGGAGTCGGCTCCGGGTGTTATCCTGCTTTTTTCATCTCAGCCTCTCAGCCTGGGAAAGTGTTGAGAGGAAGCTTTAAGCTCGGGACAAAAAGCCTTTTTAGGAGCATTCTGGTTGTGTCTCAGTTTGTAATCACAGTTGGCCTCATCTCTTCGACAATTGTCATCTACAATCAAATCAATTTCATCCGGAATAAGAGACTAGGCTTCCAGAAAGAGCAGGTGGTTGTTCTGCCTCTTGAAGATGAGGCGGCGGCCAGGAATTATCTGGCTTTGAAAAATGAGTTCTTAAGGTCTTCAGAAATAGAGGGCGTTACTGGAGCCTCGAATGTATTCAGCAGGCTTTATTCTTCTTCGCCCTTCTGGTGGGAGGGGGCTCAGGAAAATGAGTCCAGGCGCGTTCAGAAACTTTTTGTAGACTACGATTTTATAAAGACCTTTGGAATCGAGATCGCAGAGGGAAGGGATTTTTCAAAGTCCATGGCTTCGGATAAATACGGCGCATTCATAATCAATGAATCGGCTGTCAAAGCCTTCGGCTGGAGCACTCCTCTCGGGAAACAGATTGCCTGGGCCCACAGAAAGAATGAGAAAGGCGCCGTGATTGGAGTCATAAAAGATTTTCATTTCAGGCCTCTTCATCAGAGAATAGAGCCCCTCATTCTCTCGGTGAGGGACAATTCTTTCACGAATATGTTCATAAAGATAAAAGGAAAAGATATTCCAGGAGCTTTGGCTTTCATTAAAAATAAATGGGAAGAGTTTTATCCAGAAAATCCTTTTGAGTACTTTTTTCTCGATGATGATATCAACAGAATGTACGCATCTGAGATGAGAATGAGCCGGATTTTTAGAGGGATTTCGCTCTTGGCCATCTTTATTGCCTGTCTGGGGCTCTTCGGGCTTATCTCGTTCACAACCGAGCAGCGCGCAAAAGAGATCGGGATCCGTAAAGTCCTTGGAGCATCCGTACCGAACATTGTGATCTTGCTGGCGAAAGAATTTTTTAAACTCGTCATAATTGCCAACGTCGTTGCCTGGCCAGTGACATATTTTGTAATGAATAAGTGGCTTCAGAATTTTGTCTACCGCGCCGGCATAAATATTTTCATATTCTTAACCTCAGCAGTGATCGCCCTGGTTATTGCCATGATCACAGTCTTCAGTCAGTCTGTAAAAGCTGCTAGTTCAAATCCAGTGGAAATTATGAGGTATGAGTAGTAGCGGTTCAACCACAGAATTCTCAAGATGGTTTCACAACCGGAGAAAAAAGGAATATATTAGTAATCCAATTTTCCGAAGAGAATAAGCCTTTATTCAGTCCGTGCTCGGATTTAATGCTGGGAAATTACGGAGACGCAACATTTAATTCTTTGAAAAAATGAGACTAAATAATTGCTTCAATTTCATAGTGAAATATGTCGTCCTTTATTTAGTGATATTTATTTTTACTCCTCTTGATAGCAGCCCATCCGATAGTGTGTTTTTTGACGGTGTTGATAAAGCGAGTAAGCCTGTTATGGAAGAAGCCTGCACGAGAATCGAGAAGATTCGTAAAGGCAATTTCATCATCACTTTTATAGATACAAACGGAGCTGCTATTGATAGTCTGGCAGAAATAAATTTAATAAAGCATGAATTTCAATTCGGTGCTAACCTGTGTCCAGTAACCCGGCTAGCTCAAAATCATCCAGCTCGTAGGGTGGCCTTGGAAGTGATTGATGAGCTGTTCAGTTTGGTTCGGGTAGGAAATTTTTGGTCTGTTGAAGAACCCCAGCGAGGAGGTCCTCTCCACTGGGAATATACAGACCGAGATGTCAAGTGGGCTCTCGAGCATGGGAAAGACATACGATACCATTGCCTTATTTATAACATGTATCACGCTGTTCCCAAGTGGTACAAGGAAGTCAAGACGGCAGAAGAATGGTGGTCTCTCATCGAGAAAAGAATAAAAGATGTAGCCGATAAGTACGGTGATACAATACCTGAATATGATCTTGTCAATGAAATGCTGATGAATTTGAAGTGGGCGAATAAAGACAACCCTATCTTTCCGACACTGGGTAACCCGAAAAACACTGCAAGAATATTCGGAATCGCAGATAGGTATTTGCCTAACGCTAAGCTGGTTGTTTTGGAAACGCACTTGTGTACTTTGGAAAACAAACATTATCAGGACTTCTTTAAATATTACAAAGAGCTTCTTGATCTTGGCGCACCTGTAGATATTGTTGGCTTTCAGGGGCATTTCTATGGTGGCGGTCATATGCCGATTCAGGAAGGTCATCCTCAAGGCGGCCCGGGCACGTTTACCATGAAAGTAATCAGTGACTGCCTGGGTCATCTAGCAACATTGGGCAAACCAATTCATATCACTGAATATAATCCACCCTCTCGCATGAAAAATCGAAAGGGGCCTCAACCAGGTCTCAGCGATGAAGAAATAGCTGCCTGGACAACGAACTATTATACGCTCATCTTCTCTAAGCCGTTTATTCATCAACTGACCCGCTGGTTTGTTATTGATGGCCTGGGAGGTAATGCTCAAGACGGAGGCCTGATAACTGTTGCCGGAGAGAAGAAACCGAACTATTTTGCATTAAAAAAATTGTTAAAAGAAACTTGGTCGACTGAATGGAAAGGAAAATTAAATGAAGGGAAAGCATCTTTTCGAGGATTTTTCGGGAAATACAGAATAAAGATCCCTGGGTATAAACCGGCAACATTTGATTTATGTTCAGAAGGAAAACGTGAAAGAATAATTCAGCTCACAAAACAATAAAAACTCTAGAACTAAATCAGGAGATTCACCAACAACGAAGAAGCAGAAGAGAAAAGACACACCGGGTGCTCTTTTTTGTTAGGAACCATATTTAGCAGCCGAGGAGAAGGGAGTATATCTGAGGATCTTTGTGGTTGCCTTCCACTGATTCAAGGGCGCAGTCCATTTTAAACTCAATGGTTTGGTGAAACTGGTTGACTTGTTTCATTTTTGAGTTGTTGACCCTGGCGTTTTGGGTTTGATACTTTTATATTTTGGGTTTTCAGAGGAGGGAAATTAGTGGAAATTGTGAAGAATTTGGAACAAGCCCAAAAACGAAATCCCTATCAAGTAGCCACATTCTCCTATTTTTTCAGCTTCTCCAGCATTGCCTTTGCATTTTCATTATCGGGATCCAACTCAAGAACTTTTCTGTAATACAATATAGCTTTTTCATTATTACCACTTTTCATATATGCTTCTGCCAAACTATCATAAACGTTTGCTGATTGGGGATTCATTTCAACATTCATCTTAAACACCTCAATAGCAGCATCATTCATTCCGCGTGTAATCAGACTATATCCGAGGGCATTGAAATCGTTTTCGCTGAAGTATAATTTGTTTTGATCGTCGGACTTGAGTTCTTGAAACTCTGCAATTCCGGCCTTGATGCCTGAGCTTACGATCGCCTTTTCAACAGCATACGCCGCTGATTCATTCAAATATTTTTTCAGGGAGTTTAGTCTTCCTTCAATAAACGGCATCCGTCTCCTTTCAAGAAACTGTTCATAATATCTAACAGCGAGGTCATAATTCCCCCACCTTCTGTGCAAATCAGCCAACCTGGCGTAACTATTGAGATCGTGGGGATATTTCTTAACCACATATTCATATAGAATTTTTGCCTCTTCTAATTTCTGTCTTTCTTCAAGCTTGTCTCCCTGTCTAATCAGGGCAAATTCCGGGATATCGACTTCATAATCGTATTTTTTTGAAAGGTTTTGATAATACTGCTTCAAGTCTTCAAGTCCGTCAATTTGTATTTCATCAGGGAATCTGTATTCCGCAAAGAAAGTTTCCAAACCCTTTTTTAGCCCCGGTGATGAGATAACTCCAACTTCTTTTATCTCAAGCTGGTTTATAACTAAAGTAAAATTCTTTTTCTTACCTTTTTCAACGGTTGTTATGAATTTCTGTAAATATTCCATCGTTGCTTCATTATCATCACTGGTGTTACTTGTTATGAAAAGAAAATTATCTAATGATCCTTCTTAACTAAAAAATTTGTTTGCTTTCGTAAGCATATACTCCCTGTTGGAACGAATCCAAAAAGGATTCATAACAATATTTACTCTGAAAAGTTCGGGGTTTTCTATCAGGGCATATACGCTAAAAGCAGCTCCAGCTTGAGGGCCGAGTAATATGCGAAAATCCTTTGTCCGGTAAGATTGATCAACAAAAGGAATGAGTTCCTCTGTGAAAAACTTCAGAAAATTGTCTGCTCCACCCGGTTCCCCGTTCCTATTGATCGGCAGACAATCACGATAACGGTCGGTATTCTTAACGCCGATAATGATCATATCCGGAATTCGGCTTGCCTCGTTGAGACGATCTACAATGTGAACCGCTTCCGCAAAGTATCCTTGAGGCTGACCACCGTATAAAATATACAATACGGGATAACTATTCGTAGTTTCATCATATCCTTGGGGAAGGTTGACCAGTAGGGTGCGATCTTCATTCAATACTTTTGACTGCAGTATTCGGTATGTTCCGATCGATACGGGATCTCCATCCTCCTGAGCCAATGTTGGTAGAACAAAAACAACCAATATCATCAATATGATAATAGTTTTTTTAAAAGTATCCATTATTTTGTCTCCTTCTATTTATAATATATCCAGCAATGCGATTGTTAGAAATTTCTAACATTTTTTTGTGGACGAGAATTTCGACTCTCTTTACGACTCCGAGGAGCGCTTAAGTCAGATCATCACTTTTTTTGCCGTTATCGCGATTTTTATCGCCTGCCTCGGCTTTATTGGCCTTTTGGGAAAGGTCGGTTTTGGATTATAATGACTCCGGCTACCCGGAGCCGGACCTGAGTGTTGAACCGGGAGACCGATGACTGGAGGAGGCCATGAAATGACAGAAGATACCGAAAAGAAGATCGCGGCCTGCGGGCTGGATTGCGCCCAATGCGATGCCTACAAGGCCACGCAAGCCAACGACGAAGCGGCGCTCGAAGCTCTGGCCAAGAAGTGGCGGATTGAGTACAATTCGCCCAACATTAAGGCAGAAAACATTCTGTGTGACGGCTGCCTCGGTGAGGGCCGAACCATCGGCTACTGCCAAGAATGCAAAATCCGGGCCTGCGCCTTCGAACGCGGGCTCGAAAACTGCGCCGCCTGTCCTGAATACAGCTGCGAAAAACTGACGGATTTCCATCAGATCGCCGCGCCGGCCAAGGCCAACCTTGAGGCCTTGCGTCGCGGATAGACCAGTTCTTTCGCTTGCTGTCAGGTTTCAGGAAGCGAAGCGGCGGAATCGGGACTGATTACTTCCAGTTCCCCGCCAGTGAATCCGTTCTATTGCCTTACATATGGCGGCCGGATGGGAGCAATTTCTTTTATCGAAGAGCCGAAGACTATCGACAGGATCATCGGTTATCTCGAGCTCAGCTTCCAGGCCGCACGGCCACCCCCACCACATAAGATCCAACAGGAACTCCTGCCGGCAGCCGAGGAGATGGGCAAGTATTTCTGGGATTCTATTCCTTTGAAAACTTCTGATGTTCTTTTCGATGAAAAAGAATATCGACCGCTATTTTGAGGAAGATTAAAACAACCAGGACCAAAGAGGGCAGGTTAAGAACTAAGGATAGTAATGCACCGAATATGATGGTCAGATGCATGATAACTACCCTTTTATAAGGCTGGAAAAAAAGGTCAGCATAGGAAACTCTTCGGTATTCTTCA
>Ga0209636_10007694_pt1 | contig 10984 bp, 7 predicted proteins | sample DeeMarSWOR152_54_FD_187464 | JGI IMG/M metagenome (GOLD analysis project Ga0209636, IMG submission 187464) | Marine sediment microbial communities from White Oak River estuary, North Carolina - WOR-1-52-54 (SPAdes) (version 2) | ecosystem: Environmental > Aquatic > Marine > Intertidal zone >... | reverse complement strand
GAAGAAGAGGACCAGTTCATATCGATCTACCTATGGATGTGCAAGCAAATTCTATAGAAACAGAAATTCCAGAACCTTTAGAAAGAAGATCAATTGGACGTATAAGGGGCGATCCTGAGATGATAAGGAAAGCTGTAATATTAATTAAAGATTCAAAAAGACCTGTTTTATTCATAGGCGGAGGAGCAATTACTTCAAATGCAAATGAAGAAATTAAATCATTAGCTGAAAAAATCGGTGCAGCAGTGGTAGTTACTATGATGGGAAAAGATATAATTGATAATTCTCATCCTCTTTATTGTTGGTCAGCGGGTTCCAAGGGTACAACTGTCGGATTAAAAATGACATCAAATTCCGATCTCATTATCGCAGTGGGTTGTAGATTTGCTGATGAAACTGCGAGTTCATATAAAGAAGGAGTAAGCTTTTCGATTCCACCAACTAAATTGATTCATATAGATATAGATCCTCATGAAATTGGAAAGAATTATCCTGTTAGTGTAGGAATTGTTGGTGATGCTAAAGCTTGTTTAATCCAGATTTTAGAAGAATTAACAAATTATTCAACGAATTACAAAAATACTGATTATTATAGAGAAATTCAAGAAGAGAAAGATAAATGGTACAAATTTCTTGAAGAAAATAGGGATGATTCTAAAGTTCCCGTAATGATATCAACTGTATTAAGAGAAGTAAGAGCTTTTTTTGAAAAAGATGCTATTATTGTTACCAGTTCTGGAAATGTGCAAGCTCAAATGCTACAGGAGTTAGAATTTTGTAAACCCAAAACATGTCTTACAGCAGGTGGTTTTTCAACTATGGGATATAGTGTTCCAGCAGCAATCGGAGCTAAGTTAGGGGTTATTGATAATGGTAAGCCAAACCAGCAGGTGGCAGCTCTTATTGGAGATGGAGATTTTATGATGACAATCTCAGAATTATCTATTGCAGTTCAACTTGGATTAGAAAATATTTTCTTTATAGTTCTTAATAACCATGGTTGGATTGCGATTAAGGACCTACAACAAGCTGCTTTTGGCGAAGATCGAGGTTATGGAACAGCATTTGAAGATAAAGATGGGAAAAGTTATTCTCCTGACTTTGCTCTAATTGGTAAAGCATTTGGGTGTTATGCTGAACAAATCTCTAAAAAAGAAGAAATTATACCAGCTCTCGAAAGAGCAGCAAAATCAAAAAAACCAGCAGTAATAGAAATAAAAGTTCAAAGGGAATATCCTTACACTGGATCACCAGCTGTAGGTTGGTGGGATGTTCCTATTCCAGAATATCTAACAGGAAAAAGAAAAAAGTATGAGGAAGAGATTAAAGGAGAAAGAATTTAATTACGATAAATTGAATAATTATCATCCAATTTTTTCTTTAAAATTCTTGAAAACTTAAATTTTTCAGCATAAGAGTTAAATACTAAATCATCAATTGCTTTTTGTTGTTTACTATAATCATAATTTAAATTTTTCTCTTTATTTTTTATAATTGAGGATACTAAGGATTCTATTTTATCTTTATTTTCCTTTTCTGGTTCAATAAAAGGTAAAGAATGAATTCCTGTAATCTGAATACTGCTTGTATTATTAATAATTCCCTTCGCAAGATAGTTATATAACGAGCTATTTAGCAAGCCTAACATATAATGAATTGAAATTGAATTATTTTTAATTACAAATCCAATGGCTTTGTTCGAATCCCAATAACATCCTTTTGGCATATAGCGTGCCGCTAAACTTGAACTAACACCACTGATAACAATTCCTTCTTCCTTAAAAGGGACATTTTTTGGAATATCATAATTAATTATGGATTTCTCATTCCAATCTAATGCTTCCATTATTGGCCGATAGTATTGATCTGATCCCCCACGTTTTAAATAAGGGCACCATTTATCTGTTTCTAAATCTTCTCTTTTAATTATTTTGTATTTTTTATTTGAATCAGTAATTTTTACATTTCTTTTTTTAAAAATCTCAGCTATTTCAGTACCTTCAATAGCAGCTATGTATTTCCTGTTATTGTGAGTGTGCATTCCTATAAAACCCCTCAAATATTCTTCTAACTTAGTTGCCTTTTCAAATAGATTAATGATTTCATCCTCAACATCTATATAGAATATGTTAAAAGGTAAAGAATCATACTTTTTTTGTTTTATCTCATTAAAAACCCTAGGATCTTTATAATCATCTTCGCTTTTTACTCTAGGAATCACCCTCATCGTATTATTTTCTCTGATCTGTGCATTTTTTTGCCTCGAGCATTTGGTTAAAATAATGATAACTGGATTTGTACTTACATTTTGATTAGAAAACAAATTCTTTGGTGCTAATAAAATTTCATTTATTTTGCAATTATTAAGAATAAATCTCCTTAGTTTTTTATGGGTACTTAGAGTCAAGAATGAATCACTTGTAATAAAGCCTAATTTTCCTCCTTCTTTTAATCGCCAAATACTATTAACAATAAACATAGCATATGTTTCATGAGCATTTATTTTTCCGTAAATTTTTTTTAATTTTTCTTTGTTTTTGCGAATATATGTACTAGCTTTATTAAGATAAGGTGGATTTCCAACAATAAAATCAAATTCATTATAAGAATCAGGATATAATGCAAGAAGGGTGTCTTGCTTTTTAAAATCAACTCCTAATATCTCAATTTTTTTCTTAAAACTTGAACTTATATCACAGGCTAATATCTGTTTCTTATCAATACCAGTTTTCAATAATTCTATTAAAAAGATACCTGGACCAGCACATGGATCCAAAATTTTTTGTCTTTTTTCAATTTTCCCTAATCTTGATACAATATATTCTGCAGTTTTAGGAGGAGTTATAACTACCCCTAATTCTTTATTTTTATACTCTATTTGTAATCAACACTTAGAAAATATATATTCAATTATTGATCAAGTTCTTTTAATAGTATTGTATAAAACTGACAGAGTTTTTTCAAAGTATTTATGTTAATTTTATCCACATCATCATTTTCAGAATGAACATAATTATAAGTACTTCTATCTCCATTACCAAGTCCTTGAAATTTCTTATTTAAAAGAAATAACCCATCACTATACGTACCAATGTAAAATCTATATGTTCTTTCTAGCTTCATTATATCTTTATTTTCTAAAATATAATTGAAAGACTTAAAATATTTATTATTAAGGAGACCATGATCAAATAGATTTACTTTTTCAGCAATAGAATCAAAATTGATTATGTATGTTTTCTCTCTATCATAATCTTTAATATATTTATAAAAATTTCTTACTCCCATAGTACCAGATTCTTCAGCACCAGTAAACACAAACCACAAATTATAATTTTTAAGTCTATTAACTGGATTTGAAAAATAATTTAGCAATTCTATTACGCATACTATTCCAGACGCGTTATCTATAGCACCTGGAGATTTATTATTAGTTCTATTAAGCCAAAGTAAAAAGAGTGCTATATAATTAATAACTAAGATTAAAATAGCAGAAATATAAAGAAATAATATAAATTCAGGTATATAAAAAGAAATTATAATATTCAATGTTAGGCTTAAAGGATAAGTAATAACCCAAACATAATACAATTGAATACGAATTTTTATTGAGAATGCTTGTCCTTTCGAATCTAAATGTGAAAAAAGAAGAACATTATTTTCTGAGCGATTTTTATTAATTTGAGATGGAATTTTCACAAATACATTTTGAGATTGATACTTCTTCCCAAATTTAATTTTTTCAGGATTTCTAGTAAATAATATAATAATTAAAATAAAAATAAAGAATAATAATAGATTTATAAGATTAAAATTAGCGTTTATATTTAAAAACAATACAATAAGAAGCCAAGATAATAAAGTTAATGATAATCTTGGATAGATTCTTGAATAGAATGTACTAAATGAAAATTCTTGAACAATTGGATTAAGATTTAATTCTTCTATTTTCTTTTTAGCGATATTAAAACTTTTTTTTTCAAATTCAGTTCCAGATAATCTTGGAAAAGAAAATTCTTTTAAGTTTTTGGATACGTTTGTTTCATTAATCATGGTCAGTAATGTTAATTTTTTATTGTAAATACGCTCCATCTTTTGCAGAGCTTACTATTTTTCTATAGATATTTAAATATCCAGTTGTTATTTTTGGTATAGGTTTCTCCCAGCTTTTTAAACGTTCTTCAAGTTCTTCTTGAGGGATTAATAAGTCTATTTTTCGATTATTGATATCAATTTCTATTAAATCTCCATCTTGGACAATTGCGATCGGTCCTCCTTCTATAGCTTCGGGGCATACATGTCCAATACAAGGACCACTTGTAGCTCCAGAATATCTTCCATCCGTTATCATAGCTACAGAATCTCCTAAACCCATGCCAACTAAAATCGCTGCTGGAATTGATAATTCTCTCATACCAGGAGATCCCTTCGGTCCTTCATATCGTATAACTAAAACATCTCCTTCTTCTATTTTCTTTGATAATAATGCATCACGTATATCTTCTTCACAGTCAAATACCTTTGCAGGACCTTTATGATATCTCATTTTTGGGTCGACAGCACTCTGTTTAACAACAGCTCCCTCAGGCGCCAAACTTCCCTTCAAAACAGCAATACATCCTTCACTTGAAATTGGGTCTTCTATGTTTCTTATAATCTGGTAATCATTATATTCAATAGGTTTAAGGTATTCTTTAAGAGTTAAACCCAACACTGTCTTTGTAGATAATTTCAGCAATTTTGATAATTTTTTCATTAAAACTTTAACACTACCAGCTTCATGAAACTCTGAGAGATTATACTCAGAACTTGGTTTGAACTTGGCTAGCAATGGAACAGATTTACTAATTCTATCAAAATCAAAATGATTTAAATTACCACCTATCTCGCGTGATAACGCACATAGATGCAATATCATGTTAGTTGATCCACCAAAGGAAAGCGCAACTTTAATCGCATTTTCTATTGAATCATGAGTGATTAAATCTAAAGCCCTAATATCCTTTTTAATTAAATTTATAATAGCTCTTCCAGTCTCTTTACAAAGTATTTTTCTATCCTTACTTACAGCACTTAATGTCGCACAATCTGGTAAAGAAAGGCCTATAGCTTCTACAATACATGCCATCGTATTTGCAGTCCCCATCATATTACAAGCTCCAGGAGAACAGCATGTTTCTGATTCAATAAGAAATAATTCCTCCTTTGTAATCAATCCTGCATTAAATTTTCCAATTGATTCTTTAATATCAGAAGTTACAAAAGTCTTTCCTTTTAATGTTCCTTCTTGAAAAGTTTTCGGGAGCATAATACCACCCGTTAAAAAAACTGTTGGAATATTACATCTTACTGCTGCTAATAGCATCCCCGGTATAATTTTGTCACAAGAACATAACATAATCATTCCATCAAAGCCATAAGCTTTAATGGAACATTCAACTGAAGCGGCAATTACTTCTCTCGAAGGTAAAACATATTTTGAATAATTTTCAGAATTAGCTATCCCATCACATAAAGCAATTGTATTAAACTCCATTGGAGTACCACCAGTTTCTAATACACCTTCTTTAACAAATTCAGCTAATTTGCGTAAGTGTATATGTCCTGGATTAATTTCATTCCAAGAATTAACAATTGCTATCTTTGGTTTCTGTAGATCTTCATAGGAATAACCGCAACCATAAAATAGGGCTCTTTTATATGCTTTTCTTGGATCTAATTCATTTCTGTATAACAACATTGAGAATTATAAATATAATTAATTAATGAAATTTCCTATAATAAATCAATTTCCTATGAACTAATTAAATCTTTATATAGTGCTTTGTCGAATTAAAGTTAATCTCATTATAGTTTATCCTATATTTTACGAATAAACTTAAAGTATTTTACCTACTAAATGGAAGTTATAATAATGCCTTGCATAGAACTTGAAAATGGATATAAGATCCATTATATAGATAAAGGAAAAGGAAGAATTCTTGTTTATATTCATGGTTTTTTAGGAAGTTCATGGATATATGAGGAGCTTACAGACTATTTCTCCAAAAAGTACCGTGTTATAGCAATTGATCATCTTGGTCATGGTAAGAGTGATAAACCTGAATCTGAAAACTATGAATTGAGTGATTTAGCTGATTATCTAGAAAAAACACTTTCTAAAATAATAGGGGACGAAAAAATTATATTACATGGACATAGCATGGGAGGAATGACTGCTTTGATTTATTCAACTACACCCACTTTAGCAAAGAGATTAGAAAAGTTAGTTTTAATGTCTACAGCACCTAAATTAAAAAATCCCGGATTAGTTCAATATATTGAGGATCTAAGAGCAGGAAGAATGAGAATTAAAGATCGTGAGGTAATAGAAACAATATTCATAAATCTATGTTTCAATCGTAAATATCAAAGAAAAAATCCGACTCTAATTAAGGAATTTGTCGAAAAAACTCTTGAAAATGAAGAATATGTGGGCATAAGGACAATGAACTCTATTGTTAATAATTATAATGTTGAAAATAAAATACATACTATTAATATCCCAACTCTAATACTTACAGGTGATAAAGATATTTTTATTCTTCCAGAAGAATCGAAACAAATGCATCAAATAATACCTAATTCTAAGTTGGTTATTTTCTCGCAAAAAATAGGTCATATGGTAAATTATGAAGCTAAAGCTGACTATATTAAAGCGATGGAAGAGTTTCTTGAAAATTCTTAATTCAAATTTTTTTTTAATTTGTTGATCAATTTAATATGAATAAAGATTTGTTCGAAAATTACGTCTATTCCAACTCGATCAAGTTCTTTTTTTTTTTAGAGTATTATTCTAATCTTCTGTTATTGGATTTTTATCCATACATGGAACTTCAAATTGACAGAAGGCACATCCGACTGGAAAGCTTGCCGGTCTTAATTGGAAATTAATACGACGATTATGAGGTTTTAAAATTGAACCAATACGATTTATCATTTTTCTTTCTATTCTTTTACCATATTCACCGCATTTAATTTTATTATGTCCATTTTTATCAATAGCATTAGCAGGGCATCTTTCTTCACATTTTCTACAAGTACCTCTTGAGTAATATAAGCAATTTGCGTATGGATTTTCACTTTTTCTATGAGTGATTTCTAATGGAGCATCAGTTACTACTGAAGTTAATCTTATATTACAACCAATCTCAGTAATTAACCCTTCGTGTAAACTAAATGTTCCTAAACCAGCCGCAAAAGCAATATGACGTTCTGACCAAGTTGAATAAAATTTTTTTTTCATCATTATACTAAAAGAATCGCTTAGCATTCCTGCTACTGCTTTATAATCTTTTATTTTGAAAAATTCAATAAGCTGCCTACACGTTTCCTTTTTAAAATCATTAGCATAGTTTCGTCCTACACAATATATTTCTGCAGGAAGAATAACTTGAGAATATTTAATCACATTCATGCTTTCTTTGCGAATTTTATTACTAAAAGGAAAGACAATCGAAATAACTCGCAGATTTGAAGAGGGTAATTTCTCAAAGCCTTCTGCTATCCATAACTCAAGGGGAGTTAAATGTTCAAAACCTATAATTTCTTTATAATTCTCAAAAATTTGATCATCTCCTCGGGCAACACCTATTATTGGAGACGAAAATATACTTTCTCCTCCAAATTTCTCAGGAAGTCGATTTAATATACTTGTTTCAAAATATTTTTTTAAAAATTGAGTTAATTCAGCATTCATGATTTCTTTTTTTAATAAACTCTATTAAAATATCTTATTAATCATTTTGATACTTAACTTCATTCATTAAGTATGCAATACAGATTTTTAGGGCATTTTCTAAGGTTCCTTTCTTAATTTTATCAGGTGTATCAGTATTTTGATGATAATAACTTGAGCGATGTTTCCAATCGGCTGAATTTAAAAAGGCTGCCTTAATATTTTCTTTTGAAAACGATGCAGCGTCAGATCCACCGCTTAATCTGCCAAGAATTTTTTCCACTTTTCCTGCACCAAACCTTTTAGCTTGAATGCCGGCTAATTCTGCTGCTTTAAGGAGTTTTTGGATTACTTCTTCTGAGTGTTTTGTCCGAGTTGTAGGCTCATATTCTATGACATGGAAACCATCTGGAGTCTCTAAGCCATCCATATTTACAACAACAGCATTATAATTTTTTAATTCTTCTAAATGAGCAGAACAATAACGACGAGATCCACGTAATCCACTCTCTTCACAACCAAAGCTTATTAACCTAATTTCAGTGTTTTTAGGAATTAATTCTTTATTTTTTTTTATAAATCTTCCTAAACCTACTATTACTGAACAACTACTTAAGTTGTCAACTGCTCCAGGAACAACATTTCCTTTCTCACCCAGAGGTACAAAAAAAAATAAACCTACAAAACAAGGAGTACCGATTATTAACAACCAAATTGTTGCCCATAAAAATACTCCCTTAAGAGTTAAAAATCCTATTAAAATTATTATCAAATTAATAGATGAAATGACTAACCATGTTAATATTACTAATATTTCAAGAAATACAAGCGGGATGAAACCCCATCCAATCAATTTAAGTAAATTAAATTGAAGTGCAGAATCAATATGGCTTGAAAATATAATGATTCTCTTTTGTTCCTCTTTTGGTTTAAATTTCCCAATAACATTTTGCGATATTTTTTTCCTGAATAATGGGTCGATAAACTCATTGTAATTGAAAAATTCCTCCCACATTACTAAAAAGGACAAAAATATTAATGAAAAAGAGATTAAACTAAAAATTATTAATAAAGGATCAGATAGCCACTGCATAAAAAGGTAGAACAACATTGAAACTATAGTCATAATTAAGATTATCTTGATCCATCCCAGAAATGCTTTTGGATGGCAAGTAAATGATTCTACTACTACCTCATCACAGGTTTGTTCAAATTCACTCTTTATGGCTTTTGCCCCATCTGCTTCTTGTGGGCTACATGACATACGTGGACCAATTTTGGTAACAATTTTTTCTACAAAATTATACATATAATCCGCATGATCTTTTGAAATTTCCAAATCCATTTTTTTTTGAACTCTATTTATTGCATATTTTTTAAATTAGATTTATTCTTTAAAAATATAAATGTAACTAAAGGATAAAATACAATTAGGACAAAAATATTAACTATAAATGCTTTCCTAACAAATAATTTATTATATTTCAAAAATGCATAGGAAGTCGATTCTCTTTGAGTTTAGAGATTTATCAAATGATCACTTTATTATTAATCGGAGCACTTGTAGGAATAAGTATTAGTTTTGTTGGTCAAACAGGACAAGGTGTTGTACTTCCGATTATACTTCTATTGACTGGGGATGCATTTCTGGCAATTGCGGTAAATTTATTAAATGATTTAATTACTTCTGTTATTGTTAGCATTGGATACATAAGAAAAGGAGAATTTAAAGTTAGGAAAGATACTTTAATAATTATCATAGTAGCCGTGTTAATTTCGCTTTTAGGTGTTTTTATTTTACTAACTACACCAATAGGCACTATTTATGGATGGTTTATACCCCTTTTCATAACGATTTTGGGACTCATTTTTCTTTATCGTGGATTTCCTACAAAAGAAACACTAAAAAAAACTGCTCACAAAATATCTCAAAAATTTTTAAAAAAAAATAACAATACAGAACTTTTTAAAGAAAAAGAAACAAGTTATGAGGGAGATTTTCTCAATCGAGAAGAAAATATTAAAGGATTTATACCTATAGGATCACGTCTTTTCTATATTTTAGCACTTATTTTTGGAATTGTTATTGGGATTAATTCTGGTTTATTTGGAGCAAATTCGGGTTTTATAATTGTACTTGCTTTGGTTATAATTTATGGATATCCAATTAAAAAAGGTGTTGGAACAGCTCTAATTTTAAGCATTGTAATGTGCCTATGTACATTTATAATTTACCAACTATTAGGAATTATTATAAAAAATCGATTCTTTTTTGATTTAGAAATTTCTCTTTACTTAGCAATAGGATCAATTATAACAGGAATAATAGTGTCAGTATATGTACAAAAATTGTCTGCTAAAACTATGGGAAAAGGAGTAGGACTGGTTATTTTTTCGTTAGGCATAACATCTTTAATATTCTATTTTATTTCGTAAATCTACTTTTTGTATTAGACTTTAATATATGGCAATATTATAAGAATTTAGAATGGAAAAATTAAAAGTAGGGATCATAGGAACAGGAGTTATATTTAATCTGAATATATTAGGATATTTAAATCGAGATGACATAGAAATTACTTGCTTATGTAATAGAACAATTGAGAAAGCTAAACAAAAAATTGAAAAATTTCACTTAGAAAAAAAAATTCCGGTTTATTCTGATTATAAGGAGATGTTGAATAAAGAGAATTTAGATATTATAGAGATACTTTTACCACACCACCTCCATGCTGATGCAACAATTTACGCGGCTCAGAAAAAAATAAAAGGAATTTCTGTTCAAAAGCCCATAGCACTGACTTTAGAACAAGCAGACAAGATGATTGAGGCATGTGAAAAATCTGGGGTAATATTATCGATTTATGAAAATTTTATGTTCGCACCACATATAATAAAAGCAAAAGAATTATTAGATAATGATTATATTGGCGATCCTTCATCAATTCGGATTAAAATTGCTATAGGTGCTAAAGGTGGTTGGAAAATTCCTGAAAGTGCAGAATTATGGAGAAAGGATCCTAAGAAAGTTGGAGGTGCACATCATGGTTCACCAATTCTATTCGACAATGGATGGCACGCTTTTTCTTTAGCTTATTGGTTCTTTAATGAAGAAATAGAAAAGGTATTTGCATGGACAGATAAGTATCAAGATTTAGATGCCCCCGCTTATGTAATGTTTAAATATAAGCAAAGTAAAGAACATTTAGTTCCTCAATATGGTAATATGGAATTTTCATTGATGCCAGAAATGGACTTTTCAGATTA
>Ga0209636_10007692_pt1 | contig 10985 bp, 10 predicted proteins | sample DeeMarSWOR152_54_FD_187464 | JGI IMG/M metagenome (GOLD analysis project Ga0209636, IMG submission 187464) | Marine sediment microbial communities from White Oak River estuary, North Carolina - WOR-1-52-54 (SPAdes) (version 2) | ecosystem: Environmental > Aquatic > Marine > Intertidal zone >... | reverse complement strand
AAATGCTGATGCTTCTTGATGTCTGCCAGGATGCCAGACTTCTCGCAGGATTTATTAAACCTGCGCAAGGCTTTCTCAAAGTTCTCATTCTCCCGAATTATCACATTGGTCATCTCATCTCAAACCCCCTTTCTCTATCATAAATTCATCAACTCCTTTCTAAATTTAGTATACGATACAAACCCGAGCTTGTCAAGAGAGATTTACATCTGTCCGAAATTTTTCCGTTTGGAGGCCCGCTTGAGAGGCTTTTAGCTAATTGGTTGTTAATCAAAAACTTACCATCATGATTGCCAGCGGAAGACGCTTGCCCTTGAACTGAAAACAGCCAAAGAATAACGTTTGAACAGGTTGCCCTCCCTTGGATGTAATTTCTTGGAAACCAACGCATTATCTTGGCAGGCTCAAAGCTTGCGCCCGACCTTGTAGATTTTGAATTTTCGGACGCCATCTCTGCATGTCCGAAATGGTCCCCGTCTGGGGAACTTTCGGACAACTAACTGGCGTATGAGCTCTTGTGAGAAGAATTAAAGTAGCAATCAGGTAGGAATTCTGATATTTGAAGTATTAGTAAAATATCTTGTAATCAAACATCTATAACCAGTCCGTCATAGGCTATGACAAGCTTTTCAAAACCCATCTTTTGAGACTTTTCCAAAATTTCCTTATCCTTTCCTTCCAGCTCCGGAGGGATATGGGTCAACACTGCGGATTTGACCCTCTTTTCCACCATGAGGGGAATGAGCTTCTCCAGCCTGGGATGGAAGCATTCAGTAATTAAGAGATCTGCATCCTGGATGATGTCAACTAAATCCTCCGAGGATTCGATATCGCCGGAATAGACTATCCTCTTGTTAGAAAGATTCAAAAGAAAACAGAAGCTTTGCATCTTATTGGGAAGCCTTAATTCGTCAATTACTACCTGATTGCCCAAAAGGTGACGATTGGGATATGCCTTGATGCTGATTTCTTCATCTTGGAATTTAAAGTTGGATGTCACTGGCTGGAGCCTCAGTTTCGGTGTGATCTTCTCAGGAAAAAGATAACAAGTGTGAAGGAAATTCTCCACACCGGAGATAGCTTCTTCCGGAAGATAAACATTTAATGGGGCTCTTCTTTGCAGAAGATGCATCATCTGAACCAAGAGAAAAAGACCGCCCAGATGGTCCACATGCGAATGGGATATGAAGATTGAGTCTATCAGTTCTGGGTCGATTTTATTTCGCAGAAGGGAGAAGCTAACTCCCTCTCCGCAATCCAAAAGGAAATTCAACCTCTCTGTCTGAAAGAAGAGGGAGGAACAGAAGCGGGTAGGGGAGGGTATCCCAGAAGACGACCCCAACACTGTTATCCGCCATCTGCTCATTTGCTCTAACCTCGCTGTTTTTTTGGAGCTTATTTTTACTTTTTAATTAAAATACAGGGGTGAAAATTAAGCTTCACCCCTTAGAATTGTGGCTTCGGGCGAACCTAAAGTGCTTGTTGAAAAAGCTACTTTTCAGGGCGGGATATGCGTATGCATTCATACGAAAATTCCCGCTCCTATGGGAGACAATTACTTATTTTCCATAGGGCCGGCCATTCAACCCTGCCAGCAGTTCTCCAGCCGAACCTGTAGGTTCATCCCTACTAATGAATAAAAGTCAAAAGGCCACAGCACGTTCTTTCATCTCTTGAAAGAATTCCACTGTCTTAGTTATTCCTTCCTGCAGGCTATATTTTGGCTTCCATTTAAGAAGCTTTTCCGCCTTGGAGCAGTCCAAAACACTTCTTTGCTGTTCTCCCGGTTTTGGCGGAGCGTGAGTCTCTTCTTGTTTTGAGCCGGTTGCTTTTTTCAAGAATCTGAAGATACGATTTATGTCCGTCTCTATGCCGGTTCCAATGTTGAAAATATCGCTTTCCGGATAATTTAGCGCCAAAAGGTTTGACTCCACCACATCCTCGACAAACGTGAAGTCTCGGGTTTGTGTTCCATTCCCATTTATGATAGCCTTTTTATCTGCCAGAAATCTCTCAGTAAAGATTGCCACTACTCCAGCCTCTCCAAAAGGATTCTGCCTGGGACCGTAGACATTAGCATAGCGGAGAGACACAAAATCTATTCCGTAGGTCTCCCGGTAAAAGTAAAGATACTTTTCTATGGTCAACTTGGCTACCCCATAGGGCGAAAGAGGATTAGCTGGATGATTCTCATCCGCTGGAAAATAGTCCTGTTCTCCATAGATGGCCCCGCCGGTGGAGGCAAATACCACCTTTTTAACCTTGTGCTTGACGCAGGCGTTAAGCAGATTTAAACTGCCGACGATGTTTATCTCCGCATCGAAAATAGGATCGGCGGCTGACTTTCTGACATCTATCTGAGCGGCGTGGTGGCACAAAACGTCCGGTTTTGTCCTCTCAAAGATTTTTTCTATCACCACGCTTCTTATGTCCATCTTAAAGAATTTCGCCTTTTTGTTAACATTCGTCTCTACGCCGGTGAATAGGTTATCAATAATGGTGACTTGATGACCCTCCTGGATAAATCTATCTGCCACGTTAGATCCGATGAAACCAGCTCCACCAGTTACCAAAATTTTCACCAGTTTTCCTCCTAAGGGTAAGATGAGAGTTTTTCTTTCTTATTAATTTTGATGGACAATTATACCTGTCTTTTACCTCAAAGTCAATACCAAAACCTTTTCATCTTTTATTTTTTTGAGTTAGGGAATTGATCTGACGGGATATTTCATTGAGAAAAAAACTTTTTAGGGGTCCGAGGAGCCCCGCGAGGATGCGGGGCTCCTGGAAGGGGCTGTTTTACTTGAAAGAAGGAAAGAAATGCAATTTTTTAATATGCAAAAAAAGTGCCAAATTTTTCAAGTCACGGAATAAAGCCACCTATTTCAGCCCTAATCTATTGGTGAAAAAAGCGTTACAAACACAGCTTGTCTCAATCAGACTTACTCAATATTTTATCCGATGGATTAAAAATTCGAAAATTCTTGCGAATCACCAATAAATTCTTTCGAGTCCCAGATTAGAATTGACAGAGAATAAGTTTTTGTCCTGCAATTGATTATATGGAAAAAGGACAGGAACTATGTCAGTGTGTTATTGTGACCGCGGAAATATCACCAGTTTATCAAAAAAACAGGTTCTTCTCCACTTTAGTTGTTAGGATTCTTCATAAGAAAAAGAACCTTAAGGATTTAATCGAGTTGAATTTGAAGACCTCACCCCTATCCCCTTCAGGGGTGAATCCCTTCAGGGTGAACCCCTCTTCATTTCCTATGGATCCTGCGGAAAATGGAGAGGGGGAACAAAGGGGGAGAGGTAAAAGAAGGGTTGTGGTTTTCTTTTTGGTGAAATAATATTCGTATGAATGCTTCGCATAAGCTCAGGCATTCGCAACTCTTTTGGAGAAGACCCTTTTAAGTTAACTTTGCCCAATAAATTGGGCAACTACGGAACATTACCCGATGGTTTAGTCTATCTAAATTTTGATCTCATAAATTCTATACTTCTTATAAAGCTCAGCACCCAGAAGCTTTAGCACCCGATTCATCAGGGTGTTGTCCTCCAATACCCACGACATCTCTGCCCATTTGTATCCTCTTTTTACCCCAACATTGAAAGTTTCCACATAAAAGACCGTATCAATTCCTCTTTTTTGAAACTCAGGAATAACCCCCATGGTGATGATGCGAACGCCGTCAATTTTGTTTCTAATCTTGGTGTGCCACAAAAGCTTTAAGATTCCGAAGGGGAAAAGTCTTCCGTTCAATCTGGCAAGCACCTGATTTAAATCGGGCAAAGCCAGGGAGAAACCTGCTGGTTTGTTGTCCACCTCGGCGATGAAGACCATGTGGGGGTCCACGATCTGTTTTAGATTCTTTGCCAGATGATCAAACTCTTCGTCGGTCATGGGAATAAATCCCCAGTTTTTGCTCCAGGCAGAGTTGTAAATTTGTTTTATTCTTTCCACCTCATTTCTAAACTTTCTCATATTGACACTTCTGATCTTAACGTTCTCCCTTTTTTTGATATTATCCGCCATTCTCACCACTCTTTGCGGCGTGGGCAAACTCTCATCTACAAAGTAAGCATACAAATCTTTAGCCTTGACCATGCCATATCTTTCCATAAAATCCAGATAGTACGGAGGATTGTAGGTCATCATTATGACGGGCCGGGAATCGAACCCCTTCACCAAGAATCCCCACTCCTCATTGGAGGAGAAATTCGCCGGACCTCGCATGATCTCCATCCCTTTGGACTTTAGCCAATCCCGCACTGTATCCAGCAAAGCTTTGGCAATCTCGTAATCTTTCACGCATTCAAAAAGCCCAAAAAAGCCTGCCTTCTCCTGATGGAATTTTATGTGATTATGATTGACAATTCCGGCGATCTTGCCCACAGTTTCGCCGTTTTTCTTTGCCAAAAAGAAAACCACCTCAGCATGTTTAAAAAAAGGATTCTTCCTCCTGTCCAGGAATTCCTTTCTCTCCACAATCAATGGAGGAACCCAGTAGGAGTCTTTTTTGTAGATATGCCAGGGTAATTTGATGAATTCCATCAAATCACTTTTTGTCTGTACTGGTATGAGGTTCACCTTTTTACTGTGCATTTACGTTCAGGAGATTATTAAGGCCAAAGGCAGTTTTACTTCAGATATCTTCTCATAAATGGCTTCTAATGGTTTGATGGATTATGGACAGGTTTGCTCAGGTTGGGAGACAATGCAGGATTATTAAGCTTGTTAGATATTCTCAGTCAATAGAAAAGCTTGCGGTCACCACCGCCTTTATGTCCTTTTCCAAACTGGATGTGTCATAAATTCCGTAGCCGGATATTTCCGTAGAATAGGCTCTGGTTATCTGAAAGACTCCCATGCTTGCTGAGCGCAGTGATCCGATGTTGGAACCGCTGTTAATTGCCAGCTGTTCGGCTCTTTCTCTGGCATCCTTGGTGGCTTCAGCCACCATTTCGATTTTCAAATCGCTGAGCTTGGTATAAAAATACTGTGGCGGATGAGAATGAAAGAGAACGCCCTTCTCAATTAATTCCGTTGACTCTCTGGCTATGTTTGTCAATTTGTCCACTTCATTCGATCTGATCTCTATCTCCTGGAATAGCTCGTAGCCAACAATTTCATCAGTAGGTCTTCCCTTCTCATCACGCCTGTATATGTTCCGAGTATTTATGGAGGAAACAATTATCTCATCTTCAGGGATTGCTTTGGAGATCAAATATTCCTGGATCATCGATAGATCACGGGAGAGCAATCTATAAGCCTCCTTGATTTGAGACGAGCGGGAACTAAAGCTCCCTCTCCATACGATGAGATCAGAACGTATCCTCTTTTCCGCATACCCCTTCACGGTTATGGTCTGATTGGCTAACTTAACGGTTTTCACCATATTGGCAACGATGATTGTTGAAACTATAAATCCTATGGCAAGACTAACTCCCAACCACAGGTTAGAATATATCTTAGGCGAACGGTCTGAATTCATTTCGCATCCTTTCTTTTCCTTGTTCTATGTCATAGATTAATATAACTGCTCCGGTCTCAACTTTGCTCCAGGCGGGTGTTCTTCACCCGCCGTTTATTTCCCGTTGGTGAAGCCTGCCAGCCATGGAACACCAACGGGAAGCTGGAATTTCGAAGAAACACTTAAAACTGATATCCGATCTGAGCTTGAATTGTGCTCTGGTTACTGGTTAGCTTTTCTTTTATCCCTGTTACTCTATTCCCGGTATCGTCTTCCTCTGAGGCAGGATCATCTCCATACCAGCTTTGATCCTGTGCACCGTCTGTGTCGATTTTCATAAATTCAAATCCTAATCCCAGAAACCAGTTAGATTTACTCGAAGTTTTGAAAATGATCCAGCGAAGATTGCTCCCCAGTTTGACTGCCCCGCCATTACAGTTACCATCCCCGGTTTTGTTTCGGAGAATGTGATCGTCATGATCGTTGGCGCTAACCAGTGGAGAGAAAGCAGCTTTTGCTTCCAGGCAGAACCGGGGTGAGATTTTGAAATAAGCGGCTATACCACCATAGAGAATACGATATGTTACATCGTAATCTACCACATTTATCCCTTGCAATGTGTCAAAGTAAACCATATCGTCTTCAAAGCCTTGCCATCCGCATGCACCAAAGATCTCAAATGAAAAATCTTGGAACTCATATCCCCCCAAAAGCTCAAGAGAAAAATTAGGTTTTGTCATAAGCCCGAAACGCCCCTCCACATAGACCAAGAGAGCCTTTAGTTCGGCATCTGACTCTGTAAAGCTGAATTTCTCACGCCATTTATACTCGGGCAGACCAATCCAATCTGAGTCCTCCATGTAACCGGAAGGGTGATTGATGCTTCTGGATGCAAACAGATTAATGCCCCACAGCTCGCCTGTTTTAAACTTTCCTTCTAATGTCATGCTGGCGCCGAGCAGAAACACATCCAGCGGGAATTCAAGTTTACTTTCCCACTTCACGTCACTTCCAATAGGTGGAAAATACTGGGTACCTTCGATATGAAATGTGGTATGTCCAAACATCTTCTGGGTCTCGAGATTAAACCCCACATCAACTGCACCGAGTGCGCTTCTGAAGAGGCAGAAAACAATAAGCAAAACAACCGTACTTGTAACATGGGTTCTCATAACACTCCTTTTAAAAAATGCAAAATTCAGCAGTCAGCTTGATGGAAGCTTAAAATACTGGTAGAGGCGTTTATTTTAGTGCAATGGGTCTATCTCTTTTCCACCTGTTACTAATGGTAATACCTCAACTTCCCTTGGCCAGGGATGTCCTCACCCCTCACTTTTTGGTACCGAGATAAATTGCTTATTTCGCTGGGGACAGATGCATTCATCTTCTACTCATGAGTTACTCTATACCATAAATTAGGTGTTCTTAACACACAAGGGCGGAATAAATAAAAAATCTTTTAAATTACCCCCATTTCCTTTCCAACTTTTTTGAACACCTCTAAGACCTTATCAAGTTGCTCGTCTGTATGAGTGGCGGTGTAGCTGGTGCGGAGGAGCTGGGAGCCAGGAGGGACGGCAGGGCTGATTATGGGATTGACAAAAATACCTTCATCCGAAAGCATCCTCCAGAAGCGGAATGTCTTCATGTCATCGCCTATGTATATGGGAATGATGGGAGTCTGTGTGTTTCCGATATCAAATCCTGAAGCTTTAAACTCCTTATGCATTCTTCGGGTGATATCCCACAGTCTTTCTCTTCTTTCTGGCTCGCTTTCGATGATGTCCAGAGCTGCCAGACATGCTGCCACAGCGGCGGGCGGCATGCTGGCGGAGAAGATCAGAGCCCGGGAGAAATGCTTTATGTAGTTGATCACTCTTTCGCTGGCAGCGATAAAGCCCCCCAGCGAGGCGAACGCTTTAGAAAAAGTGCCCATCACCACGTCCACCTCATCATCCAGACCGAAATGCTCCGCAGTGCCCCGACCATGCTCGCCCAGAACCCCGATGGAATGAGCATCATCCACCATCACCCGGGCATTATGCTTTTTGGCTAATTTTACGATCTCCGGCAGATCGGCTATATCTCCCTCCATGCTAAACACCCCGTCCACTGTTATCAGCTTTCCGGCATTATTGCCGCAATTGCTCAAAACACGCCCCAAATCAGCCATATCATTGTGCTTGAATTTCACCACGGTTCCATAGGAGAGTCGACACGCGTCCACTATGCTGGCGTGAACCGATCTGTCCATGATCACATAATCTTTTCGGGTGACCAGAGTGGCTATGGTTCCCAGGTTGGTCTGGAAGCCGGTGGAAAAGACTAAGGCGGCTTCTTTTTTCATGAACTTGGCTAATCTCTGCTCCAGCTCTTCATGCAGTTCCAGTGTTCCATTCAAGAATCTAGAGCCGGAACAGCCGGAGCCAAACTCTTTCACCGCTTCCATGGTGGCTTCTTTTACTTTGGGATGCGAGGTTAAACCCAGATAGTTGTTGGAGCCGATCATAATCATCTTCTTCCCGTCTATCATCACCTCGGTATCCTGACCGGAGGAGATGGCGCGGAAATAAGGATAGACCCCAAGGCTTTTCACCTTCTCTGCTTCAGTGAAGTTTATGCATTTTTCAAAAATATCCATATCCCCTCAGGATTTACTTTGAGTGAAATCTCCTAAGGATTTGCCTTTTTGCCAGAGATCAAATCTATCTCCGACGACTATTCCGGCATTCTATCTTAAAAAAATACCTCACAATTGTCAAGCGAAAAAAGGGATAGATTTCGCAGGTTAAGATATATGCTTCTCATGATTTCTGAAGTCACAAGTCGTCTAAGCTATTCCTCTTTCTTGTGAATGGTGAAGAGATCCACTCTGAAATCATCTAAAAATTGTGAGATGTTTTCAGCTTGCTTATCCTGGTAACGTTTCTGAAAAAGTTTAGCAAAAAAAGTAGCACCAGAAGGAATTTCCCTCTCCGAGATGCCGCAATATGTGCCGTTGGAAATGTGGGCAATCTTCATTCCCAACTTGCTCCCGCCGAAAAGCCCTCCGCTTTTGGTTTTACCATGAGCAGGATTTATCACCAGGATGGGGATCTTCTCTCTTCTAAAGTCTTTGGAGATCTTCAGTGTCTCCTGGTAGGTAGGTTCTTCCAACAGATCGGCATACTTGTGAGTTAGTGGCTCAGGAAAACAGTCGCTTAAAAGAACAGCAAAAGGTATGAAGTTAGGTGATCTTCTTTTTTCCTGTTTAAAGATTTCCAAAGCTTTTTTGAGCCCATCTGCCAAGGGGGTGAAACCTGAAGGAGAAAGACGGGTCAAGTTCCCCAAAGTTACTCTCAGATTGTTGGTAGGATGATTCATAATCCGAGCAGAATTCTTCTGAAAAGCGATCAAACCCAGGCGATCCCTGTTTCTATAGGCATCGCGGTACACGATGGAAAGAGCTTTGGAGACGGCGGGAAGGAAATGATAGGTGGAAAAACTTGCATCGATGATCAGAACTAAAGTAACCGAACTTCTTCCATGTCTGACCCAGATTCGAAGGTCGGAAGGATCCAATTTGACTTTGGGCTTTTTTTCGCCTTTTCCGCGACTTGCCAAAGCCGTAATTATGCTGGGAACAAGGGCAATATTCTCTTGGGGTATGGTCTTTGGTTTCTGATAGCTGGTGGGTCGTCCTCGGGTGGAGGTGGTAAGGCTGGCCGCCCGTTTGCCCACAAACTGCCGTATTTTTCTGGGCGGAGCCTTCTTGGAAAGTTTAATCTTCCATCGGTCAAAATAGGAGGTCAGCTTACGCAGTGCCTGTTTGGGATTTACCAGCGGGACCCTGGCGACAAACTGCTTTAAAGAGGGCTTTGGAGGAGATTCCTCACTCGATGGGGTTATGATTTTTTTTTTACTTTGCTGTCTTTGGCTGGGACGGTGGAAGTTTCCCTCTTGGGTGTGGAGACTTGTGCATCGCCCTTTTCCTTCCAAAGAGAACCCCATTTTCGGGAACTTTCCTCAAAGGCATCTTCTATTTCCTTTTCTGTGGGCGGAGGCTCAAGACCGCCTTCGCGTGTGCGATGGGAAAGTGCCAAAAACGCAGACCTCAAAAGATCCTCTTCTTTGACCACGGTTCTGTTATTCAAAGCTGCCGCCGCACAGGCGGTTTTAGTAATCACGATGTCAGGGCGTTGTCCGTCTACCTTTAGTTTGGCGCAAATGGAAGCCGCAATATGGTAAATCTCCTCCCGAACTTCAACTTTAGGAAGAAGAGATTGGGCGTTCGCTATTTTCTTTTTTAGCTTTTCCGCCGTGTCACCGAAACGGTTTTTGAAACCTATGGGGTCTTTTTCGAAAAGGAGGTTGTTTTTGATTATCTGAACTCTTGCCTCCTCGTCGTTGACTGTTTTGATCAGACTGGAGAGAGGGAATCGGTCCAGAATCTGCGGGCGAAGTTCCCCTTCCTCGGGATTCATACTTCCCACAAATACAAAGCGGGTTGGATGGGTGATGGAGAATCCCTCCCGTTCAATGGTATTCCACCCCAGCGCAGTGACGTCCAGAAGATCGTCGGTCACGTGATCGGGCAGAAGATTGATCTCGTCCACGTATAAGATATTTTGATTGGCCTGAGCCAACAATCCGGGCTGGAGGGCCTTCTCGCCATCTTTTAAGATTCTCTGCACGTCAATGGATCCGATCAGTCTATCCTCAGTAATGCTTAAAGGAAGGTTGATCACTTCCATTTTCAATTCCTTTTTGGGAATGTCCTCACCTTTTTCAAACCTTAATCTGCATGATTCGCACCTGTTGGTGGGCTCTTGAAAAGAGCATCTGAAAGGACAGTCGGCAACCACTTTCACCGGTGGCAGGATGTCGGCGAGAGCATAAACTGCGGTACTTTTGCCTGTACCTTTGGCGCCTCTGATCAAAAGACCCCCAATTCGTGGATTCACCACGTTCAAGAGTAGACCTAACTTGAGATCATCTTGTCCCACGATGGCACCGAAAGGCAGTGTGAAACTTCCCCGTTTTGACACGTTTCCTTCCTCTTAGCGAATTTGGTACATGGTAATCTCTCGAGATAAGTGTACAACCTACGGGCATGAAAGTCAACAGAATTCTGAATAGTGTCCTAATTTGAAGAAGTAGGGCTATTTTGGGTGCACCTGCTCAAAAGTGCACTACATTTTTTTGTTGACAATATCCCAGTATACGCGTATAATGAAAATGAAAAGTGGGCAAAACGCGCAAAATGAACCGAGACACAATTTACTGACTAAAAACTGAATAGATTGAGAGTGTTGCTTTTTTTTGTTAAAGGGGTAAGTGTGGCTTAGAACATGTCGATACTGCATATGGGCAAGGAAAAGGAAGGATCAATCTAATGACTAAAAAGCAAAGAGCGAAGAAAATAAAACAAAAAACATTTATATATCCTTTTGGCAGGGAAGAAATTCGCTGGGCTGATATGGCCAGAGTGAAGTTCGCGGAAGAAAAATTTCTTATCACCTTTGCCCA
>Ga0209636_10007691_pt1 | contig 10987 bp, 8 predicted proteins | sample DeeMarSWOR152_54_FD_187464 | JGI IMG/M metagenome (GOLD analysis project Ga0209636, IMG submission 187464) | Marine sediment microbial communities from White Oak River estuary, North Carolina - WOR-1-52-54 (SPAdes) (version 2) | ecosystem: Environmental > Aquatic > Marine > Intertidal zone >... | reverse complement strand
GTAACCATTACCACCTAATGTAAGGCCCATCTCATTGGCCTTGTATTCAATGTTGCTTTTTCCTGAAAGATCTGAAACAAGCACACGTCGTCTATTTCCGACGGCTCCAGGTTCGATATGCTCGTAGGCGGGAGGCTTTTTCGCAATCGCACTCACATGCATTCCACCCTTGTGGGCAAAGGCACTGCGTCCAACAAAAGGCCTTTCATTCAACGGTGGTATATTTGCAATGTCACTGACATATCTGGAGACCTCGGTGAGGTGTCTTAGTTTTGAATCATCCAGACATTTTCTACCAAGTTTTAGCTGTAGATTCGGTATCAAAGCGGTGAGATCCGCGTTCCCACAGCGCTCACCATAGCCGTTTATTGTTCCCTGAACCATCGTGGCACCTGCCTCAACAGCTGCCAGTGAGTTGGCTACGGCCAGCCCACAGTCATTGTGTGCATGGATACCGAGAGGAACACCGGGAAAAGATCTTGTCACTATCTCCACTATCCCTTTTATGTCACCTACCATGGATCCTCCATTGGTATCGCAGAGCACGATAATTTCGGCCCCGCCAGAGAGTGCTGCCTGAATTGTCCTCAGGCTATACTCGGGATTAGCCTTATAGCCGTCAAAGAAATGCTCGGCATCAAAGATAACCGCTTTCCCCCTTGATTTAAGATAGGCAACGGAGTCAAAGACCATTGCAAGGTTTTCCTCCAATGAAACACCTAGTATTTCGTTTACATGGAGGTCCCAGCCCTTGCCAACTATGGTTATTGTATGGGTCGTAGCCTGTAATAGCGCCTCCAAGTTAGGATCTTTTTCAGGTAGTATATTCGGTTTTCTTGTGCTGCCAAAAGCGGTTAAGTGAGTAGTCTTAAACCCTATCTCCTTGGCCATCCGAAAAAAACGCATATCTTTCGGATTTGAACCAGGCCATCCCCCTTCTATATACTGAATACCAAGCTCGTCCAGCTTTTGGGCAATCCGCAGCTTCTCCTCAGCAGAGAAATTAATTTGCTCCCCCTGAGTGCCATCTCTTAAGGTGGTATCATAGATAAGGACCTGATCTCTCATAGTCTTGCTCCCTGTCTCCTAAGAAACTCAACGCAAAGGAGCATGGAGATGTCTTTTTTTATCTCATTCCTTTTAACAGGAGGCATCAGCGTGCCCCGTAAATCGGGGCACCGACCACCGTGGTGTATGATAGCAAAATCCGCGTTGCACGTGTGCCCCGATTTATCGGGGCCTGGCAGTGCATTACCTATAGGGAATGAGATAAAAAAAGACATCTCCATGCTCATAGTACAGTTTCTTTCATGTATAACCCTGAAGCGGAGCGCCAGGGTTATTTGCTAAAAACTAAAAACCCGTTATCAGCAGGCCTGATAACGGGTTTTGTAAGTGCTTTCAAAATCACTATGGCATTATCAGGCCTGGTAGTTTTAAACTACCTACCAAAAGGAGGAGCAACAGGGAAAGTATTACTATCCCCGTTGCCCTGATAATGCCTATAATGTTTTGAATTATCTGATTCATTCCGCTAAGAATCCTAACTTTTCTCTTCAATTTTCAATTAATCTTTATATCTATATAAATAAAATTCAACTGTCAAGTTTTTTTCACAATTTTCATAATTTTTTCACAGGAAACGATCAAAAGGCATTTTCATCAATTTCCAGAGCCGCCTTGTCCGCGTTTTTTATCGCCTGGGCCTTGGCAGTCGCCAGGCTCAGCACGGTACTTATAAAAAAGCGGGCGGAGGCCAACTTTCCGCTGTAAAATGCCGCCTTGTTACTCTCGGCCATAAATTTTTCCATTTCATCTGTCTCACTTATCCCATTTTCCTCAGCCATCAAATCCATGGTACCTGTCCATTGGCCAGAAAGAATCTTCTCCACGTATTTCTCTTTCTGTTCTTCCGACCCATGAGTGGCTATCAGTAAAGCCGCGCCTCGCGTCATGGCGGCGAGTGTATGGAAGGCCAGATTGCCCGCTTCAACGTACTCATTTGCAGCCATCCCCACCACTACGGGCATTCCCTGGCCCCCATACTCCTGTGGAATGTCGAGCCGTCGCCATTCTCCCTCATTCCACAAACGCCAAAGCTCATGGAAGGATGTGGGCACGCTGACTTTGCCGTCTTTAAAAGTGATTCCCTCAGCGTCGCTCTCAGAGTTCGTCGGCATCATGGCATTTACCGCAAGCTTATTGGCTTCGTTGAGAACCATGTCGTAGATTTCCGTATCGAAGTCGGCATAAAGCTCCGATTCTGAGAACTTGCCGATTTCAAGCTGTTCAAAGAGGACAAACTTTTGATCCCTCGTGTCCACTAAAATATCAGCCATGATAATACTCCTTATTTACTATTTTCCCGCAACGCTGTCCAAAATCATTGATTTCTTTATTTAATCACTGAGATTTCAGTTCCTTTCTGGTGTTGAGAACCCGCTTTTTACGGGAAGGAATATAGGGAATTTGATGGTTATATGTCAAGTTAAACCACCCACTTGATAGTGTGGTTAAGGATTTATTGCGTGATTGGATGAGGAAGTAAAACAATGGATAAATCTGTCAATGATACAACTTTCTGAGGCTTGTTGCTCAAGCAGTAGCTAACAGGATTTGCTGTTAAAGAGATAATCGGCAAGGCTTTTGGCTGAGAGTGTGAGGAACATCATGGGCAGAGGATTTGATGCCTACACTGTGGATTGGAGCACGATGAGCGCATCCACCGCTATGGGACGACTTCCAGATATGATAACTGGGTTGATATCTATTTCCTTTACCACATCATTTTCCAGACCGATCTTTCCCATATTGATGAGCATTTCTGACAATAGTTCCCTATCAACAGGCTCCATTCCCCTGACGGCATCGAGTATCTTGTGGGCCTTGATCTCCTGCATCATCTCAAAGGCATCCCATTTTGTCAAAGGCGCGACGCGAAAAGAAACATCTTTCAAGATCTCGGTGAAGATACCCCCAAGACCGAACATGACACATGGTCCAAACTGAGGGTCCCTGGTTAATCCCATTACCAACTCTCGTTCTCCCTTGATCATTTCCTGGACGAGGACAGCTCCTTTGCTGCCATTCATATTTACCATGATATCATCAAAGGCATCCAATGCCTCCTTGTCATTTCTGATATCCGTCCGAATGAGCCCTTTCTCAGTCTTGTGGGTTATCTCTGGTGCGCACCCCTTCATCACCACAGGAAAGCCAATCTTATGAGCTGCGGGAAGCACATCATTGCCTCGCGTAACAAATACCTCCCGTGTAACTGGAATCTGGTAGAGAGCGAGAAAGATCTTTGATTCATACTCTGAAAGTGTCGTTCTCCCTTCTTTGAGAGCCTTATTGATAATATCTATAGTAGCCATTTATAATTATCCTTTTTTGGTTTCTAGCACCTTTTCTTTTAATATGGGTACAATCTTGAAGAGGTCATCAACAATTCCATAATCAGCCGTCCTAAAGATTGGTGCCTTGGGATCCTTATTGATGGCGATGATCGTCCCTGCCCCGCTTACACCAGCCATGTGCTGGAATGCCCCGCTTATTCCAATAGCAATGTAGACCTTGGGACTGACTGATTTGCCTGAGGTTCCAACCTGCAAATACTTTGGCAACCAGTTCTTATCGACAATAGGTCTTGAACAGGAAACAACTCCATTGAGTGCCTCGGCTAAGTCCTTCACGAGAGAGATGTTTTCCTCCTCGCCGATACCCCTTCCTGTAGAGACAAGGAGCTCTGCCTGACTGATATCCACATCACCGGCAGCAGTTTCCACAAATTCGATAAAATCTTTCTTGAGTGGCACCTCTGTGAGAGGGAAGTCTTTCTGAACTAGTTCAGCTTTTCGCTCACCGATGATGTCTTTTGAAAACACGCCTGATCTCACCGTAAGAAGGTATCCGGTAGATTCTGCAAAGGATACATTGGAAAAGATCTTTCCACTATACATCTGTCTTTGGGCAATACATTTGCCATCATGAAACGTGATATTAATGCAGTCGGTAGCCAAGGGGAATCCGGTTCTGATGGCCAGACAGGGAGCAACCTCCATTCCCCATGAGGTATTGCCAATGAGGGTAAGAATGGGATTTGACTCCTGAATCAGTCCAGCTATTATTTCTTTATAGATACCTGCATTGAAGTTCTTGAGTCGTTCATCATCAAAGATGAGTATCGTATCAGCCCTGTCTGAAATATTTTCAGCGAGAGCGCTGACCTCGTAACCTAGAAGTATAGCGGAAACATTGTGTGAGTGCTTTTCAGCGAGCTCACTAGCCTTCCACAACATCTCAAGGGTTATATCCCTAATCTCATTGAGCCTATGTTCAACAATCACAAATATCTCGCTCATCTATGCCATCACCCCTTTCTTAGTGAGAATTTCGATCACCTCAGATGCAATCTTTTCCGGGTCTCCACTAAGTATCTGGGCTCCCTCAGTTTCTGGAGGCAGGTACACCTCGTCGATGAGAGTCTTGGGAGAGAGCTCCTCATCGGAGAGGCCCAGCTCGGAGAGATCCACGACTTTGAGCTCTTTTTTAGCCGCCTTTCTGATACCGAGGATGGACACGTATCTCGGCTCATTGATGCCGGTCTGGATCGCCAAGAGTGCAGGGAGCTCAATGAGTGAAACCTCGCCGAGACCACCTTCAAGCTCGGAGGTGGTGCGCACCTTTCTGTCCTCTATTTCGATAGCGGTAACCATATTGGCGTGGTTGATCTGTAGCTCTTCAGCAACCATCATGCCAACCATCCCAAAGTAATCATCATCGGCCAGGACCCCAGTAAAGATAAGGTCAAAGGGCACATCCTTGACCACCCTGGAAAGAATCTTTGCGATTCCGTAGCTATCAAACCTGGTGGTATCTCCTGCCTCAACCCTGATAGCCCTGTCGGCACCCATGGCCAGGCTTCTTCTCAAGACCTCCTCATCATCCTCGCTCCCTACGGTTATGGCAGTGACCGTGCCGCCGTGCCTCTCCTTAAGAAGAATCGCCTCTTCGATGGCGTAGTTATCCCAGTCATTTAAAACAAAGGCGAGTTGATCTTTTTTAATCCCCTTCTTCTGCTCATCGATGACGAGATCTACCTCTTCTGTAAGAGGTACCCTTTTCACGCATACAACAATATCCATTCCTTCTTCCTCCTATTCCGCAAAACAGTGATGTTCCGCAGGGTAATGTCAAAGCCTATGGTAAAGGTATCATTTTTTGTAACACTTTAGAAAATGACCCCGGCGCTCCGCTTCAGGGTTATACATGGAAGAAACTATACATTGAGCATGGAGATGTCTTTTTTATCTCATGCCCTTTTTCGGAGAAGCAATGCATATGAGGAACATGGGGATGTCTTTTTTTGTTGTATGCCCTTTACGTAACTGTGAGTGCAAGGCCCCGAAGATCGGGATGAATTGCAACCAGAGCCTCAAAATACTATTCACGTTCGATTCATCCCGATTTTCGGGGCAAAAATCAAGGATATATAAGGGCATACCAAAAAAAGACATCTCTATGCTCCATGCAAAAAAGAGATCTCCATGCTCATTAATCAGCAAATTTCAAAGAGCTAAAGTGTTACTATTTTTTTAATCATGCCCCTGGCCTGGATTATAAGGCATACCTGAGGTAGATTTCAGCTTTGAAAGAATAGAGCAACTATACGTATTTCTCTGCTCTCTTTGGGATCACTTCGCAACATCTTATAGGGTGCTTAAAAAAAGTTCCATCAGGTCAACAACCCTCATTTCCCCTTCAAGCCCGCTGGTCTTAATAGCGTCATCGAAATTGAGCAAGCAGAAGGGGCAGGCGGTAACAACAACAGTAGCTCCTGCCTCATGGGCCATGGCGATTCTTTTCTCGCCCATTCTCATCTCTTCCCCTTCAATGTCATACCAGAGATTAATATCGCCACCGCCGCAGCAAAAGCTCCTATCCTTGGTGCGTTGCATTTCGACTATTTTGATGTCCGGAATTGAGGCAAGAATCTTCCGTGGAGCCTCATAGATGCTGTTATGCCGACCCAGGTAACAGGGGTCATGGTAGGTATATATATCCCCATTGTCAAGAGATTTAGTCGGCTTCAACTGGCCACTTTCGATCAATGGAGCAAAAAATTCAGTGTAATGTTTAACCGCCAAATTGCCGGGATAGTCTTTTTTCAAGGTATTAAAGGCGTGGGGATCAGTGGTAACAATCTCCCTAAACGTACAGGTCTTGAATGTTTCTACGTTCTCTTCGACTAAGAATTGAAAGAGGCCTTCCTCACCGAGTCTTCTCACCTGATGTGCTGAATCGGATTCTCTCGGGCCAAGAATACCAAAGGAAACCCCCGTCTTATCGAGTACCTTCACAATAGCCATGGCTATTTGTTGAATCTGCGGATCAAAAGAGGCATAGCTGTCCACAAAGTAGAGCACATCAACCTCATCCCCTTGTTCAAGTATCTTGACAGAAGTATCATCTAACTCATTGACCCAATCTGCCCTCTTGTTTGGCGGCTTCCCAAAGGGATTACCTGTCTTCTCAACGCGGAGCAGTGCATCCTGGAAATCCTTGGGGATCATGCCCGATTCAACCATGTGTCTCCTTAGATCCACCATCTTATCAATGTATTCGATGAAGACTGGACATTCCTCCTCGCAGGCCCCACAGGTTGTGCACGACCATATTTCATCAGGGGCAAGCACATTTCCTATCAGGGAAAGGCCCAGATCTATTGATTTGCTTTTCCCTTTGAAGGGAAAGAGGGGCCTGCTTTGGTATGCATATTCCCTGATCTTTGTGGTAACTTCCATAGGTGAGAGCGGTCGGCCAACGGTATTTGCCGGGCAATTGTCCGAGCACCGACCGCATTCGGTGCAGGTGTAAAAGTCGAGGATATGTTTCCAGGTAAAATCTTGCAGCTTTTCCACGCCTAAGGAATCCAGGTCTTCAATATTTTCGACATCCCATCTGGGGGGTTTTATAGAGCCCTTTTTGAGCTTTCTGAGAAATACATTGGGAATGGCTGTAATGATATGAAAGTGTTTTCCAAGAGGGAGATAATTGAGGAACACCATGAGGGCCAGAATGTGAAGAAAATAATTCCAGAGGAACACAGTCTTCAAGGTACCCTCATTAAGACCACCTAAGATATATGAGGCAATGTGTGCTCCAGGAAGCCAGTAGAGGTTTTGCTCTCCCAAAAGCATACCACTGCCATCTATGGCCATGTCAGTTATCATGAGAAAGCTTATCAGGCACAAAATAAGGTATGCATGAAATTTGTGGGCCTTTCCATGTTTAAATTCATATCTCGCAGGCTTGGCGATAGCCCGACGCAGTATGGCTCCAATGCAGGCAAAGAGCACAATAATCTCAAAGATATCCTTAAAAAAAAGATATACCTCACCCAGTGAGCCTCCCATAAATGGTAAAATGAATTCCGCTTTTACCCCCAGTCCATAGAGTGATATGGATCGCAGGGCGAGCACCACAAAACCCCAAAAGATCATGATATGTAGTATGCCGATCCAGAGATAGCGCGGTTGTCTTTTTTGGAGGATGCCGTAGAGAATGAGATCAAACAACCTCTTCGCGAGTGAATCAAACCGAAGGTCAGGTTTAGCGGATCTCAGCAATTTATACCTTTCATACATAATATAGAGAAAGAGGGCGAGACCAACTATTAGAATAAATCCGATAATCAATGAACCGGGGATTCCCAGATAGTGCTCGATCGCAGGCTGAACATTCTGAGTCATCTTTTCCTCCTTCAGAAAAAAAGGTCAAAGTACGCCTTTATTCATGAATGGTGGTTCATTTAATAGCACAAGCACCTATTGGGGTCAAGGTCTTTCGCTTTCTTTAAGGGTCATTATCCTTGAAATATTTAGATAAATGCGTTAGATAAGGAAAAATATTTTTTGTTTTACCAATGATTTGAATTACGTTATTATTGATATCAAATGATCCTGAAAAATGCCTTACTCAAAGAGGCCCGGAAACTTCAAGATACATGACATGATGAAAGGGCTCAACAATGATATTTACCGGAGGGAATTATCTACCCTTTTAAGATCCAGTGCGCTCATAAATTCATCTCTTCACACTAATGATGTGCTTAATTTTGCCATGAAGGCAGCTGAAGAATTTATGGAGGCCGAGGCCAGTTCGGTATATGAGCTAGATACGGAAAAGGGGCATATAATCGTCAGGCTGGCACGGGGAGAGAAGGGTGGATCCCTTCAGTTCAGGAGATTAAAGCTAGGGGAGGGAATTGCTGGATGGGTTATCCAGAACGGAGAGTCAATCATAGTGGAGGACGTACGCAAAGAAGAGAGATTTAGTGATAGATTCGATAAAGAAACGGGGTTTACTACCCGGTCACTTATCTGTGTGCCCCTTACCATAAGAGGAAAGGGAATAGGTGCTTTGCAGGTCATTAACAAAAAGAATGGTAACCCATTCACTGAGGAAGACAAAGAACTCTTGACTGCTCTTGCTCAGCAGATTGCTGTTGCCCTTGATAATGCAAAACTTTATCAAAGGTTAGAGGAGAAATTCGAGTTTACCGCAGAGGAACTTAAGATCGCTCAAAAGAAGTTGATTAGATCGGAACGCTCGGCAGCCATAGCAAATCTTGTCCAGGGGGTTGCCCATGAGGTGAGAAATCCTATCATGTCCATAGGTGGTTTTGCAGCGAGAATGAAGGCCGACTTAGATAAAAACAGTAAATCACTAAAATACATTGATATCATTCTCAGCGAGACATCTAGGCTTGAAAGACTAGTACGGGACGTGAAAGAGATCGCTGGAATGCAGATTGTCAATCTTGAGCCAACAAATGTCAAAAATCTCTTGTCTAAAGTAATAGAGGATTTTTCTTTGATTATATCAAGGCAGTCCATTCATCTGGAAACGGATATTGGCCCTGATCTACCTAGGATATATCTGGACCAGGAACAGATATCGAGGGCATTGAAGAATATCATACAAAATAGCATAGATGCGTTATCGACGGCTGGCACTCTCAAGCTTACCGCAAAAGCAGTTGACTCATATATCCAGATCGTCGTTGAAGATACCGGTGTGGGCATAAATGAGGATAAGCTCGACTCTGTTCTCGATCCCTTTGTCACTTCAAAAACAACAGGGGCAGGTTTGGGCCTGACCATGGTGTATCAAATTGTCATGAACCATCAAGGTGAAGTTGACATCAAAAGCAAAGGTGGTAAGGGAACGATTGTAATCCTTGAGTTGCCAATAAACCTTCAACCCGAGATGGAGGAATAAGAGATGAAAGCTAATAGGGCGCTACTGCTCCTTGTAATTGCCCTGATTGCAGGTGGCTTGTTGGTCCTCTACTTCAATTACTATGGTAAGAAGCGGGAGGGAAGACCAGCCTTTCAGCAGGAGAGGGAAGAAGAATTAAAGGATCGTGAACAAGGCCCCTCAGAGGGAAAAAACTCAATCAACACGGCAGCACAGGAAAGGCTCGAGGAGGTAGTAGGGAAGAAGGAAGTTGAGGGCAAGGCACTGAGGCTTGAAGATGAATGTCCGAAGATGGAAAGAGACCTCATGGAGTTTTTCGCATATTTAGAAAAAAAAGACTATATCAAGGAGTTGGAGATTGAGGAAGACCTACTAAGCCATTTTAAGAGGATCATCCACACCTTATCACTGAATCCTCCACTCCCAGCGGGAGAGGGCTTTAACTATAGTATCATTATCCAAAATATCTATCATTTCTATAGGATTCTGGGTATAAAAGATCTCAACCTGATCAAACTGGTCGTGGAAAATGAGGCAGACTCTATGGAGGTTAACCTGGCACTGTTTTACAGATGGCTTATATCAGGTGATGAGTGCGGTAGAAAGGATGGGCTGCCACCAGAGCTAGATACCATCTACAGATACGCCGGTTTTTTAATAAACTCTATTGGAGGACGAGCCTATCTCTTTCGTAGAGAAACAAGATTGAGACTACTTGTTTACTACTACTGTATCATGATTATCCATGAAGCCGATAAGAAGAAGATTAACAGCTTTGGAATCGATATCACCCCTTATTTGGAGCCGTTAGCTGATGAGATTGAGAATTATCAACTGCTTTACTTTCGAAGGGAATACGCAGGTAGATTGATTGATGTGAAGAACTACTATATGAAGAGGGGAAGGGTATCTTGAATATACTCTAGCTGACTTCAAGATATGAGAGAGTTGATTCCCGGAATTGTATATCGTTTTTCAATCTCTGGTAAAATTTGGTGTTGGTAGTGGTACTACCAACGATTTCTGGCAGGGCGAGAAGAAACACTCTCTCTTCGCTGTCGTATTCTCTTTTCTCTGATGAATAGAGCCGCGCATCCCCGTACCTGTGGTTAAGATAAAGCTCATTCATCGTCTTGCTCCACAATAAGTTCAAGTGATAAATAAAAAAAGCTATCAATTTTTCACGCTCTCTTTGGTTAGGTCTTACATTTCGGCTACAGAGAAGGCTAACTCTTGATTGATGTAGGCCAATTAACTTATTTAACTGGTTTTGGAAAATCTCATTCTGAATCAATAATCTTTGAAGATAATTCGCCAGTTTTATAACCTCTCAAATCTGCATTATAATTTCATTATAACTTCCGAAGATATTAGTTAAATAATTTTTAGATAAAAAATCCCTTCCCTATTCAAAGGAGAGGGGATCTTACCTGGTAAAAACCCTATTTATGGAACATTTGATTCAAAATGGGAAAAACTTAATGGAACATGAAAATCAAAGGGATAAAACAGTGTGTGTTGTCGAGGTAGGTAGGATCATGGCAGGCTAATATAAAGCCCAGATTTTAGATTACGAACTATAATTGTGACTTTCTGGTTATGAACTAGGATAGAGGTTAATAGCAGTTATGTTAACAGTCTAATTCATCTAATTAAAACAAGATATTACAGAAGGCATAATTTTATTCAATCTAATTCTCTTATCATTTCAGCTACTTACAAA
>Ga0209636_10007690_pt1 | contig 10987 bp, 4 predicted proteins | sample DeeMarSWOR152_54_FD_187464 | JGI IMG/M metagenome (GOLD analysis project Ga0209636, IMG submission 187464) | Marine sediment microbial communities from White Oak River estuary, North Carolina - WOR-1-52-54 (SPAdes) (version 2) | ecosystem: Environmental > Aquatic > Marine > Intertidal zone >... | reverse complement strand
GAATCGGAAGCTCATCCGGACATTGCTTCAAACACTGGCCACAGCCGTGGCAGTAAAAGCCAGCCACAGAGGCAGCTCTTTTCAAGGCCTCACTTTCGAGCTCAGTTAGGGTTAGGTCTTCCATAACCGAGAGGTCGATGTTCATCTCCTCATAAGTACTGAAACCGGGGATGGTGGCATGGACATTGGGATCTTGAAGAACCCATTTTAAAGAGGCGCTCGGGTTAGTCGGTTTTTCCTCCTCTTCCAACTCTCCCCTTATGACTTTTATGGCCACAACGCCCAGCCCTGCATCGGCAGCTTTGGCAATGGCTTTTCTGATCTGCAACTGATCTTTCTGCCGGAAATTGTAAGCGGCCATGACGACCTCATAAAAATTCGAATCTACGGCAGCTTGGACCGCCTCCGCCACATTCATATGAGTCGTGAGGCCTAGAAATCGCGTCTTCCCTGCTCTTTTGGCCTTGTCCATGGCATTCATGACCGGCTCGTGGAGAGCCGATTCTTTTCGCGAGACATCGTGATGGTAAAGAATATCTACATAGTCCATTCTTAAACGTTTCAGGCTCGCATCCAATTTCTTTAGGAATTCCTCCTCCGTTGCTCCTTTCTCATAGAGACCCGTTATTTGATTCCGGGGAAGGTGGATCTTTGGGCCAAAGATAAAAGACTCCCGAGGCCGTCCTTTGAGGACTTCACCGATCATTGTCTCATTACGCTCTTGTTGAGGATGAGCGGCGGTTGTATCGAAATGAGAGATACCGGCATCGAGCGCCGCCCGCATCAGATACGGATTTCCAGTGAGAAGTATCCCCATTCCGATCACCGGAACTCTGATCCCCGTCTTTCCGAGGGTGCGAAAGATAAACTTTCTTTCCTCTGGATTTTTGTCCTGTTTTTCCGTGTTGGATGGAAGACACATGAATCCCGCTATACCAGCGACCGAAGATTTCAAAAAATGCCTTCGGCTAATGACTTTCCTATCCATGATGACTACTTCTCTCCGGGCAAACGCAGGAAATCAGAGCCCACTCTTAGCGCCCGCAGTGGCTTTCTGGTATCGTCACTCCTCAAAGTGCTCCCATTCGTATTTGACGCGCTCCATGAGCTTCTTGAACCGCTCCTCGCCGCGGATGTTGGCGAGGAACGGGTCCAGCTCACTGATAAAGGGGTAATTGATGAAGCCCCGATTTACCGCATTCTCCAGCCAATCCAATGCTTCTTTCTTTTCATCAAGCAAGGCAAACGCCTCTGCAACTTGAAATGACCATTCTGAATCGCGTTGACATGTCTTTTGGAAATCAGACGTCATTTCCCGGAATGTTTTTTCTTTATCTTTCAGGAGTCCATATTTCAACAAAAGCCCAAGCTTGGTCAGAGCGTTGTTCGGAGTTGCCTTTGCGCTCTGATCGACGATAGAGAAAGCTTCATCAAACACTTTGTTGTAGGCTAGGATCTGAGCATAGACGTTCTGTTTATTCGGACTTTCGGGGCCTGATTGATACCATTTACGAAACGGATCAAGGGCAAGGCCGAATTGGCCGTCATACAAATAGGAGAATCCTTGGAGCAAATAATTGTCCGGATTCAGCGGATCGACTTTCTTATATCTTTCTATGAGTGGAAGTGCTGCCGAGGGCTTTCCGACATCATATGAATAGATCAGCGCGAGCCTTCGTAAGGCATATGGTTCATTCGGATTCACAGCCAGCGCCTTCTTGAAATGACGAATCCCCTCTTGCAGGTTTCCATATTCATAGATGTATCCGAGGACAACATAGGCTTTAGAGAAATTAGGGTCTATAGCCAAAGCCTTCTTGGCATAATCCTCAGCTTTTGCTAAATAATCTTCTTGTCTGGCGCCGATATTGACGTATTGACGATAAGCGTCAGCCATAGCCGAATAAAGGAGTGGATTAGGGCCGGTGATATCGAGAGCGTTCTGAAGATCCTGAACGGCACGATCTAAGGGATCCTCCCGAAATCGCCAGATCTCGTGAAGAGCCCTCAAATAGCATTCATAAGCCGCGGCATTGTCGATGGGCCTCTCGGAGATTCGTTGTTGATCCTGCTTGGTCAGCTTCAATTGCAGCGCTTGAACGACCGAGGTCGCGATGTTCTCTTCGATCGAAAGGATGTCCTCGACCTTTTGGTCGTACCTTTCCCCCCAGAGCTGGCTGTTGTCCTTGGTCCGAACCAGAGTCGGGCTGATGGACAGCCGATCCCCGACTCGCACTAGCCTGGTCAGCAGGACCGCTTTGACCCCGAGTTCCTGGCCAACTTTTTTCGGGTCTACAATTTTACCCTTGTAAACAAAAACTGAGTTTCTTGCTATGACCCTCTTCAGGTTGGACAACTGGGAAAGCTTATTGATGATCGTCTCGGTAATTCCATCGCACAAGTAATCTGTGTTCGGGTCGGCGCTCACATTTTCAAAGGGAAGCACGGCGATCGAATCAATGACCTCGCTGCGTCTGTTGAAAAGACTCAGCCCCGCATAGACAATCAAAGCCAAGAGAACAACAGCGCCTCCGTAGAGAGCAATTTTCTTCCAATTGATTTTGGCCCTCCCGACACCAATCTTCCTGGATTTTGTAGGCTTCTTTTTGGTAATGGCCCGTTCTGTAGTAGGAATTTCTTCCTTTATGCGAGTCAACTCAGAGTGCAATTCCTCCGCGTTCTGATATCGTTTCTCTTTGTCTTTTTCCAGGCAGCGAAGGATCACGCGGCTCAGGTCTTCGGGAAGCTGGGCGTTGAGCCTTCTCGGGTCTTGAGCGACTTCTGTTTTTTGTTTCACGGCTACGGTTAAGGGCGTATCTCCACTGAAAGGGACTCCTCCGGTTACCATCTCGTAAAGGATGACCCCCAGCGAATAGATGTCCGATCTCTGATCGACTTCCTTCCCCTCCACCTGCTCTGGAGACATGTACTCCGGCGTCCCGATCATCATACCCTCTCCTGTAATTCCCCTCTCCTTAAGCGACCGGGCGATCCCAAAATCCATAATCCGCGCGTTGCCCTCTTCGTCGATCATGATGTTCGAAGGCTTGAGGTCGCGGTGGACGATGCCCAATCTATGGGCTTCAGCTAATCCTTCGCATATTTGCTCGGCCAGAAAGATGGTCTTTCCTATGGGCAACAGCCCGAATCTCCTGATGGAGCTTTTGAGATTTTCTCCGGCGACATACTCCAAAGTGATGTAATAAGTCCCCTTGTCCTCGCTCAGGTGGTACATCCGTCCGACATTCTTATGGACAATCTTCCGGGCGATCTTCAATTCGTTGCTGAACCGCTCCAGAGTTTTCTTATCCGACGCGATTTCCGGCTTGATGAGCTTGAGCGCGACTTCCTCGTTGAGTTTCTTGTCTAAGACTCTATAAACCTTGCCCATACCACCTTTGCCCAGCTCTTCGATGATCTGGTAGCGGTCGGCAAAGGTAGAGCCCGTTGTGAGTTCTTTGATGGGAGCTTGAAGAGTCTCGGTCTGAGAAACGGAGATGTCCTTGGCTAAAGGAAGCTCGGTCCCGCACTTTCCGCAATAAAAAGTATCAGCGGCATTCTCAAATTTGCATTTGGGGCATTTCATGGCCATTTGACCCTTGCTGTCTTAAATCTTAGCTAGGGATTCTTTTTAGAAGTCCCTTAAGCAAACCTTGAATCCCCAACTTATCAGCCCATATTTTTAGATAATCGAAGTCCAGGTTCTGCTGAATTTCTAAAATCCCGAATGCATCTTCCAGATGCTTTTGAATCTCTGATTCTTTAAACCAAAGAATCTTTTTTAAGATGACGTCTTCCGGAGAAGAAAAACAAATCTCTTTCCCTCCATAACTATGCTTTTGCTTTCTTTCAAACCGCTTCCTATCGAATTCGCTCGCCTGGAATATCCAAAAATCGACTTTGATTCCAGAATCAAAATGGATCATATTGAACATGCTCTGCGTATCCAGAGCATTCTGGATGGCTTCCTGACTGATGTAAAACTCATCTTGAAAAGCCTTCATAAGGCTGGAAATCTGTTCGGGTTTGATCGTCACCACAAGGTCGAAATCATGGGTGAGCCGAGGCCTTCCATAAAAAATAACAGCGATTCCTCCTGTTATCATATAGGGAATTTTGAGCCGGCGTAATTTATCGGTGACTTTTATCAGCAGGTCTTCTTGAATCATATCCGAACCTTTTGAATAGAATCTTATTTAATTCCTCATCTTCGATATCCGGATTTTGCTCCCTTATGCTTTGCCGGCATAAGCTCAAAGCCATTTCATAAAGTTGGAAAGCGATTTTGAGCTTTTTCTCGCCTGGCATCTTTCTTAAGATTTCAAGATAAATCGGTTCTGTTTGGGGACATATTTTCTGATAGGCCGACAATTCCCCAGAACCAGATGTCGTTATTCCGGCAGTAATTTGTGATTTCTCCCTTTATTCTGATTTCAACTAGGGATTCTATAGCACATAAAATATTTGCTGTCAAAAACGGTGTCTCGAAATCTATTTTTCAAGGCCGATTCTTCTCAAAAGGTCGGTGAAACGCGGGTCGGAGCGCACAGGGTCAAACCTGTGGTGAGTTTTCAGAAACTCTGCTAAAATTGGGTCGCGCTCTCGGAAGGCTTTTTCAAGCCAGACAAAGACCTGGTCCTTTTCTCCAAAAGCTGCAAAAACCCACGCTATGCCTACAGAAGAAACATAGTTTCCCTTTGAATACTCGATTATATCGTTGAATATTTTCCGGGCCTCTTCTCGTCTCCCCATGAGCGCATAGCAACCTGCGATAGCAATGTCCCCGGCTTTAGATTCTCCACTTAGCTCGATGAACCGAAGATAACACCTGACAGCTTCTTCGTATTTCCCCATCGCTTCATAAGCCCATCCAAGATATAAGTGCGTTATAAAATGATTCGGGTCTACTTCAAGCGCTTTGTTCAATTCTTCGAGGGCCTGATCATATCTGCGTGCAAAATAAAGGTGAAGACCCACATTTGCGCTTATTCTGGGCGCTAAAGGGTCAAGATTGCGAGCTATTTTAATCTCTCTAATTGCCTCCTCGTGTCTGCCTAAGCTCGATAAAAGGAATGCATAAAATTGGTGGGCCGTAGCATAGCCGGGATTCAATTCAATCGCCAGCTTGAATTCTTTCTCAGAGCCGACAAAATTCCAGTCATAATCCTTCATAATCTCTGCAAGAGAAGTGTGAGCCTCAGCGAGTTTATTATCTTTTTCCAGGGCCTTCAATGCTGCTGCCTTAGCTTTGGGATACGCTTTTTCGGCTGGCCAGAAGCCATTGTTTCCTAGAATAGAGTAAGAGTCGCTCAAGCCGGCATAAGCCAGCGCGTAATTCGGGTCGATTTCAATCGCTTTCTCGAAATATTCAATAGACTGCATTAGTTTTTTTTTGCCCCGCTTGTTCCAAAAATTGCGGCCCTGCAGATAAAGGCTATAGGCCTCGAGATTCTCGGTATAATTCTTGATGAGAAGCGCGCCTTTTTCACCCAGGAGCATAATCTTCAGCGCTGCGACTATGGCTTTGGCGATATCATCCTGAATGGCAAATATATCGGCCATTTTGCGATTGTAGATCTCAGACCAGACCTGGCGGCCGTCCTGGACATGGCTGATTCGGGCCGTGACCCGGAGATTGTCTCCGGCAACCTGGACACTTCCTTCAAGCACATTGTCCACACCGAGCTTCTGACCGATCTCACGGATGTCCTGGGTTTTCCCTTTGAAGAAAAATGACGAGGTTCTGGCAGGAACCCAAAGGCCTTCGATGTTTGTCAAGGCATTGATGAGCGCTTCAGAAATTCCATCGCACAAGTATTCATTGTTCTTAGCCTGGCTTAAATCTACGAAAGGAAGCACCGCAATTGACTTTTTGGTGGAGGCTGTGGGCGCTGCTTCTTTTTTAGGGATAATCTTCCAGATGACGATCACAGCTATAACTAGGAACAAAACTCCAAGAGCGGGCAGAAGAACTCTTTTCAGGCCAAAAGTGACGGTGATTTCTCGTGAAGTGAACGGCTTCTTCTTCGGGGTGACAAGCTCGGTCGTCGGCAGGCCTTGTTCGATTTTCTCCAGGTCATCGTCGAGTTCCTCCGCGCTCTGGTAGCGTTTTGCCTTGTCTTTCTCGAGGCATTTGAGGACGAGCCGACAAAGGTCCTCGGGAATCTGGGCGTTGAGCTGACGCGGATCTCTCGGCAGCTCGCTCTTGTGTTTGACGCCGATCGTAAACGGTGTATCGCCCTCGAACGGCACCCGACCGGTCAGCATTTCATAGAGAATGACCCCCAGGGAATAGATATCGGACCGTTGATCGACTTCTTTCCCCTCGACCTGCTCAGGGCTCATGTATTCCGGTGTCCCGATCATCACCCCTGTGCCCGTTATGCCCTTAGCCGTAAGCGACCGGGCGATCCCGAAATCCATGATCCGGGCATTTCCATCCTCGTCCACCATGATGTTCTGGGGCTTAAGGTCGCGATGGACAACACCAAGATGATGCGCCTCGGCCAAACCTGCGCAGACCTGCCTCGCGATCGACACGGCCCGGCCCGCCCCGAGTTGGCCCGTCTTCCGGATGAGCCTCTTCAAGTCTTCGCCCGCCACGAACTCCATGGTGATGAAGGTCGTGTCCTCGGCCTTGCCCAGGTCGAACACCCGGCAGACGTTCCGGTGGCTGATCTTCCGGGCGAGTTTCAGCTCGTTCGAGAAGCGCTCGACGGTTACTTTGTCCAGGGCGATCTCGGGCCGCAGCAGCTTGAGGGCGATCTTCTCCTTAATGTCGCTGTCGAAGACCTTGTAGACCCGCCCCATGCCCCCTCTGCCGAGCTCTTCGATGATCTGGTAGCGGCCGGCAAAAGTCGAGCCAGTCGCTAGCTCTTTGATGGGGGTTTGGAGAGTCTCGGTTGAGGTGGATTTCGAGGATGCGATTCCGAATTCCAAAGATTTCGGTTCATGTCCCCCGAGCTGGGCCCCGCAATCTGCGCAGAAGCGGGATGTCTTGGGATTCTCAGCTTGACACTTGGGGCATTTCATGCAATTTCCTTTAGGTCCCTAAGGCGGAAAGCCGTTTCTTTGCATCTGCGACCTCGGGCCGGCCGGGGTCAGCATCTTTCCAGACCTCCAGGAATTTTTGATATTGCTTGCGGGCCTCGTCCGCCAACCCCTTGTCTTCATAAAGCCTTGCCAGCCGGTAATGATAGATCGGCGGGATAAGCTGCCGGACCTGATTCGCCGGGTCGATGGTCATCAATCGTCCGTACTCGGCAATGGCCTTGTCCGTCTCTCCCATCGCCTTGTACGCCCTGGCCAGGGAATCTTTCTCGACAGGCAAGTTATAGGCGAAATAGTCTGTTAAATCACGTGTCGTAGGTATATTAAAGCCAACAGACTTGACCAGGATTTCGACGGCCTTTTCTGGTTTGCCCTCGGTGAGGTAAATCTCTCCCTGGAGGCATTCAAAGGTCTGGACAACCCACCCCCTTAGCAAGCTCGATGTTCCGGAGCCCGGGGGCAAGGAGTACTGGGTGAGTTTCGCCTTGGCGGATTCAATCTTTCCTCGTTTGAGGTCCAGAAAACCGAGATAGAGGAGATGGTCGAGGGCAAAATAAATTCTTTCTTCTCTGAGCAATGAAAATGCAGACTTCTCCACTAAGTCTAAAAAATTCTGATAAGCCTTTTCTCCCTGGTCGAATTGTCCGCAGTCAAAATAAACCCATCCCCTAAGCCAGGCATTGAGAGCCTGGGGACCGGGGCTCCCCAATGACGCAGCCAGAACCGCGTGGATTTTAAGTTCGGCAAGAGCCTGGTCTTTGTTCCCCAGCCAGTAATAGAAAAAAGCCTTGACCGCATGCTGGTCAAGTTTCGCTCCGTCGGAGGATGCCCGGGCCGGGACTTCGTCGACCCACCTCATGGCCTCAGAATAATTCTCCATCAGCGCGTAGATATAGGCGATACTGAGACAGGAGAGATAAAAATCCGGCTTGATCTCGAGGGCTTCCTTGTACTTCCGGAGTGCTTCATCCAGGTTCCCCATCCTGAGGTTGAGCTCGGCAATCGAATCGAAGGGATTGGCATCCCCGGGCGAAACGGCGGTGTATTTCTGGAAGTATTCGATGGCCTTCTCAAATTCCCTGGAGTCAACATAAACGTAGGCCAGGTTATTCATGGCCGCTCCGTAATTGGAGTCGATCGCCAAGGCTTTCTGGAATTCTTCTATAGCTTCGGGATACATGGATCGATCTTGGTAATGAACTCCCAGATCATAGTGGACCTGTTTCTCCTCGGGGTATTTTTGGGCGATCTCCCGGAGAACTTCGATTCGCTTATCGGCGTCTTTTTCCACAACTGAGGCATATCCGGCTTCAATGTAGAGCCTTTCTTTCTCTGTGGTATTGACTGAATATTCTTTGGCTTTTTTATAGGCCTCAACTTGGGCGTTGCCTTCAAGCAGGTCTCCACAGGCCTTTCCGAGCCAGAGATAAGCAGCTGCAAAGGTCGGGTCGAGGTCGACCGCCTTCTGTAGGAATTTCTTGGCATCGGAGTAATACAGTTTGTCGTAGTCGTCCCGGCCCCTTAAAAAATAATTGTAAGCCTCCAGGGAGTTAGTGGTCATGTCCGTGATTTTCGGCAGGGCCTTTTCAATCCGGAGAGCCTCGAAACCCCTGCCCCTGGAAATCGTGTGGCTCAGCTCGTCGATCTGGTTCTTGAGGATGCTGTCGACCCCTTCACCCCTGGCGCTTGCGGTCTTGAGAATCTGGCGGTCGCCGACGTCCCAGACCTTGGCGTCGGTCGCGAACATGTTGCCCGCCTTGGTATAGGTTCCGACGACAATCGTATCAATGCCTTTCCTGCGGCAGAGCTCGAAACCCAATTCCTCGTCGATGACGGCTGCTCTCTCCTGTCCGAGCTCGCTCAGAAAATCCTTCAAACGCTCCCAGGTGGTGACCCTGAAATGCTTCGACTGCTCGAGGCTCGTGATCAACAGGTTGGGGATGGCCTCTTGAAGATAATCGAACGCCTTGTCGCCGGTCTGGTTCTTGAAGGTGATCACGGCGATGGACTGCCGGACGCCTCCACTCCGGGGGATCGCCTGCCAGAGGACGAAAGCGATGAGCATAAGACCAAGGAAGGCAAGGACAGGGATGACCACTGCCTTTTTCAAGCTGAACTTCACAGTAATTTCTCTGGAAGTCGAAGTTTTTTTCGCCGGCGGGATCTTTTCTTCCGTCGGAATCCCCTTCGCTATTTTCTCGAGCTCAGAATGCAGTTTCTTTGTACTCTCATACCTCTTGGCTTTATCCTTCTCCAGACATCTCAATATAAGTCGGGAGAGGTCTCCGGGAACCAGGGAGTTCAGTTCCTTGGGATCTTTGGGGACCTCACTTTTATGTTTGACGCCAATGGTGAACGGTGTATCTCCCTCAAAAGGAACCCGGCCTGTCACCATCTCGTAAAGGATTACTCCCAACGAATAAATGTCCGAGCGATGGTCGACGTCCTTGCCTTCGACCTGTTCCGGTGACATGTACTCCGGCGTCCCGATGATCATCCCCTCTCCTGTAATTCCCCTCTCCTTAAGCAACCGGGCGATCCCAAAGTCCATAATCCGAGCATTCCCTTCTTCGTCGATCATGATGTTGCCCGGCTTGAGGTCGCGGTGGACGATGCCTAATCGATGGGCCTCAGCCAAGCCTTCGCATATCTGCTCGGCCAGGAAGACGGTCTTTCCTATGGGCAGCGGTCCAAACCTCCGGATGGAACTCTTGAGATTTTCACCGGGGACATACTCCATCGTGATGTAATAGGTCCCCTGCTCCTCGCTCAGGTGGTACATCCGGCCGACATTCTTGTTGACGATTTTGCGCGCGATCTTCAGTTCGTTACTGAATCGCTCCAGGGTTTTTTTGTCTGATGCGATCTCGGGTTTGATGAGCTTGATCGCGACCTCTTCATTAAGTTTTTTATCTAGGACTCTGTAGACCTTGCCCATCCCGCCTCTGCCGAGCTCTTCAATGACCTGGTAGCGCCCGGCAAAGGTCGTGCCTGTGGTCAACTCGTGAACGGGTGTTTGGAGGGTTTCTGTCACGACTGGAATATAGTCTTTGGGCGGAGGGAGCTGTGTCCCGCAATCTCCGCAAAACTGCTTGGTCTCGGGATTCTCAGCCTGACACTTTGGGCACTTCATGCGAGTTCCTTCAGCTTCCTAATGCCGCCAGCCGGGCCTTCGCTTCCTCGGTTTCGGCCTGGCCGGAGTCGGCGTCTTTCCAGAGTTCAAGGAATCGCCGATATTGCTCTGCCGCTTTCGCCTTAAATCCTTTCTGCTCATACAGCTTCGCCAGCTGGTAGTGGTATTTGGGATGGATGAGAAAGCGCGACTCGATCTTGGGATCAAAGTTGATCAACCATTCATACTCGGCGATGGCCTTGTCCAAATCGCCTATTTTTATATAAGCCTTGGCCAAGACATCGCGCAGGAAGGGCGTGTTATAAAATATTTCGCCCGCTCGATGTGGAAAAAATATGGAGTCAAGGAATGCTGAAGGCGATGTTTTTTCAAAAATGTCCTTGGCCTTATTGAGAGACCCTTCTGCGAGATAAATTTCTGAACCGAGGCGATCATGAAAGAATTGAAGATTTTCCTTCATACCTGAGATAAACCCGGGCAAAACAGAATCTATTTCTTTTAATTTGCTCCTGGCCAAATCCAACTTCCCTTCTTCCAGTTCTATCAATCCAAGAGCGAATTTGGAGCAAGCTTCATAATAGACCTTGTATTTCGGATCGATTTCGAGATTAATGCGAAGCCAAGCCTCATTTTGTTTCCGGCTGAGTTCAAGTTCATGCCGGTCATAATAGACCCATAATCTGAACCAGATCAGTCTAGCTTTCCATCCCTTATCAGCCATGGCGTCGGCCAAATCTTCTGCTCTTTGAAGATAGCCCAGTGACTCTTCTAGACGGCCCAGCCAGGCGCTGTAAAAACCTTTCC
>Ga0209636_10007689_pt1 | contig 10987 bp, 10 predicted proteins | sample DeeMarSWOR152_54_FD_187464 | JGI IMG/M metagenome (GOLD analysis project Ga0209636, IMG submission 187464) | Marine sediment microbial communities from White Oak River estuary, North Carolina - WOR-1-52-54 (SPAdes) (version 2) | ecosystem: Environmental > Aquatic > Marine > Intertidal zone >... | reverse complement strand
ATTGGCCGTATTGCATTTTATCTGTGAGACGGCCTCAATGCCCTCTTTCGTGGACACGTGAACAAAGTAGGTGCAAACCTCCCCGAATTCCTTGGTCAAAAGAGCAACCCTGCGGATGGCCTCCTCCTCGGCGATCGGAGGATGGGTCTCCGACCACTCCTGAACCGAGGTGCTCATCCCGTCTTTGGCCATGATCTCTTCTGTGGCCCACCGGATCAATGAAGCATTCTCCGCGTGAATGCAAACGGTACATCTTTGGCCGGTTTCTGCGAGTTTCTCATAGATTCTGGTCATGAACCCGTCATCGATATCGGGGATGATGCCGGGAACGCCACTCAGATAGATCTTGAAGGAGCGTATTCCATATTCATTCACATATTGGGGAATTTCCTCAAGGTGCTGCTGACAAGAGATCGTGAGATGGAAAAAAACGTCTGCCTTGGAGTAGGTGCTCACTTGTCTGAACAGGTCGTCCAGTCTCGCAACATACGATCCTTTTTCAAAGAGGTAACACCCCACGGTGGTGACCCCACCCCACAACCCCGCCATTGTCTCGTTCTCGGCATCTATCTCAAAGGATTCGAAGATCCCCAAGTGGATGTGGGGATCGATGATCCCTGGCATCACGTATTTGCCAGAGACGTCTATTTCCCGAGGGCCGACAGTCCCACCTGGATAATGAATTGCGGCGATTTTGCCCTGAGAAATGTGAATATCCCCCGTGAAGATCCCCTGGCCTGGCCAGACGATCGTTCCGTTTTTCAGGACGACATCATCAAAGCCAAGTGCTGAGACCGGTTCTCTTCCGGCTTGGCCGAGGAATTCCTCGGGAACCCAGGGCCCGGAGCGAGGGGCCCTCTGGATTGAAGGAGGAGGAGCAGCTTGCGGAGGCTGGGCGGAAGGTTCTTGAGCAGGCGAATCCAGTTCTTTTTGCGAGACAGAACCCTGGAGGATTGTGACACCCAGTTTTTCAGCCATCTCCCGAGCCACACTGGTAACAACGTCATCCTCGTCTACATAGAGCGTCTTTTGCCCGGTGAGAGAGACGATTTCTATGTCTGAGGCTGTGATGAATCTCCGCATCAACCGCGATTCCTATGGACCTATTTCTGCACCTCACGAATGGCTTCTTCGGCTGCCGTCCTCGCACTTCTGATTTCAGCTTCTGAACCAGCAATAAAAAGACGCCCAAACCGGCCAATGGGGTTGAAGTGGATGAGTTTCATCTCGGTGAGCTTCTCCGCTTGATTAGTGGCGAGGGCGATATAGGCAGCCGGTTCCACCTCCATGATGAACAGGCTCTCTGATGGTACAAGGAGAGAGCCCTTTCGCATTTTGTTGATGAGTTGGGCCTGATAAGGGGACACGTTGGTAACAACACTAGAGGAAACGATTTTTGGCCTGATTCGGTCTTTGACCTGTAGCCCACAGGCCGATAGGATGGCCATTCCTGCCTCGTGAACCTCTTCGATTGAATAGGAGTGGATCTCGACCAGACCAAATTCTCTCTCAACCGTTTGAAGTCCAGGTTTCACGCCGGTCTGTTTCAAGGCTGTATCCAACAGCGAATAGACACCACTACCTGGCGCCAGTTCGAGGATCAGTTGCGCCATGCTGGCTATCGGTACGTCCCCGACGAGCTCGGAACCTAGGAAGGCAGCGTACTGCGGCTGCATGCTGTCAATGAAGGCGTATGTTCTCAGCTCGTAGGCACTCTGCCCATTGGCAACCATCTCTTTTCCTGTGTGTCTGTCTTATTTGACTTTTTTCTCTCTCGTCTGCGGAACGAGGGTCTCCGTGTCCTGATGTGGCCTGGGAATGATGTGGACGGACACGACCTCGCCCACTTTCTTGGCTGCAGCCGTTCCAGCGTCGACGGCCGCCTTGACGGCCCCCACCTCTCCCCTGACAAAAACAGAAACATATCCACCGCCAATTCTCTCCATTCCCATGAGTGCAACGTTGGCTGACTTTGCCATGGCATCGACAGCCTCTATCGCTGCAACCAAACCTTTCGTCTCGATCATTCCTAAGGCATTCATTTTTCTATCGGCCCTCCTGTTGAGTGATTGTATTCTGAAAGGTTCTACTTCTTGTATAGTTGTTCTCCTTCAATGCTCAAAGAATCAAAGATAGCAACCACCACGGCATCGATCGGTATTCCCTCAATGTTGAAGGCCTTTTGTGCTGGCGCCCCCTGAATGACCCCGACGATCTCTCCCTCTCCGGCACCAACCGCGTCCAGGGCAACAAACTGATCCAGAACGACGTCGGGGTCTTTACCGATCTGGCCGACGATGAGCATCGTATACCCTGAAAATCGTTTGTCTTTTATGGTCGATACGGCCTGCCCAAGAACTTTACAAACAATCAAGATTGATCACCACCTTTCTTATCTTGTCATCCATGCATAACCCCTGGAGCATTAGGAGGGCGGACCCAGTTCATCTTGCCTCCCATTTCATGCAGCACCTCCTCCAGTGCATCCAAGGCCCTGTCAATGTCCTCATGAGTGACAAAAAAATGAGGAGCAAATCGAATGATGGGCCCCCGGGCTGAAGCCACCACCCTCCGCTTCTTGAGTTCAACTTCCACGGCATGAGGATCCGGCACCGAAATCGCGGTCGTCGGTCCCTTTTTCCGAATATCCAATGGAGAAGTAGTCTCTAGCCCCCTCTTCTGCGCCTCCTGAATCGTGTATTCTGACAATTCGTCTACCCACATTTTTATGTTTTCGGCACCAACCTCATTGATGATCTCCATGCCTGCCTTTGCCGCATAAGATGTGATAACTGAGGGTGTTCCGGTGTCAAGTCGTCTTGCATCGCTGGCATATTGGAAATGAACGATATCAAAGGCGAAAGGGTTTTCCTGCCCAAACCACCCTGTGGCAGTAGGCTTCAGATAAGGGATCAGTTCCTGTTTCACATAGAGGTAGGCGGAGCCGGGTAGACCGAGGAGATATTTCAGGTTCCCCGATGCCAACATGTCGATGTCCATCGCCTTGACATCGACCGGGTCGGTTCCCAAACACTGGTAGGCATCCACATAGAGAAGGGAACCCTTGCGATGAGCGATTTGACAGATTGCCGCAATGTCCTGTTTAAACCCGTTCTGATAGTAGACTTGCGGAATAGAGGTGATAAGCGTTCTTTCGTCAATCGTTCTCTCATAGGCGGCGAGATCTATTTCCCCATTGACAACAGGGATTAATTCCAAATCGAAACCGTACCTCTGGTGGGCTGTCCAAACGTGGACAACCGTTGGAAACTCCGCTTCGGTCGCCACGACCTTGTTGCGCTTCCCGGAATAATCGAGGGAACTGGCTATCGAAGCTGTGGCCTGCGACAAGGATGTAAGCATGGCGATCTCAGATGGGTCGGCGTTGATGAGTTTGGCAAATTCTGCCTTGGATTCATTCACGTCGTCCATCCATCGCTCCCAGTCCATACCCATTTCATTCCAATTCTCAAGATACCCTTCGATGGAACGACGCACACGGATCGATTGGGGAGACTGGGAACAGTTCGCCAGATGGATTCCTCCCTCCAATATAGGAAACTGCTTCCGCCACGTCTCAATATCATACGGAGGGGCTTTCCTTATCCCACGAGATCTCGACGGGAGCCCCTCATCCGCTGTTTTGTATCTGATAACAATCCCGTATCTAGCAGCAGCATCTTCGGCCAGTTCGAGGACTACATCGTTTACATCGGCGACCAATTCCTTGATCCCTTTCAGCCTTAACTCTTCGATATCATCTGAAGTATAAAACTTCCGGCCCATCTGCCTTTACCGCCTTTCTGTGACTCGAATCTATTTCTCATTGGTTCGTTCCGGCCGACTCTTCCGCACGAACAAAAATGGTCCTTCCCTCGCGAAACCAGCCTCGTTCCTTCGCCAATGGCTTCTTTCTTATCGGCTCCTGCAAAATTAGCGATACATTTATCAGATGCTACAGCCCCAGTCAAGGAAAAAGCTAGGGGGGACTTTCCTGAGTTCTTGTGAACACTGTTGTCAAGGAGCGACTTGCGGGAGAAGTGGGGTACCCTTCGAGGGTGAGCAGGAAGGGGAAAACCCGGCCTTTAGAGCCGGGAAGGGGCAGGGTTTCCCCACCTGCGAACCCCGAAAGGGTCACTTCGGGAGCTTCGGAGCGAAAGGACAACAGTGTTCACAACCGAAAACTAAAGAGCCCAATATAATCAAACGGTATGAGGAAGAGGTTGCCAAATAGTCGGAGGCATGGTAAGAAGACTCGGTTAGTTTTTTGAGACGATTCTTGGGGGGCAGGGGGCTTTGAGGTGCGAAATTTGACGATCGAAGATGTTGAGTACCTGGCCATGGGCGCTGCGGTGCTGGGTACCGGAGGGGGTGGGGACCCTTATCTGGGCAAACTGATGGCCAAGCGGGCGATTATGGAAAAGGGGGAAGTCTCCTTGATCGATGTGGAGGAAATATCAGATGATTGTCTGGTTATCCCAACGGCCTTAATGGGGGCACCCGCTGCCATGCTCGAGAAACTCCCAAACGGCGGCGAACCTGAAGCAGCTTTTCGGGCCGTGGAATCCTTCCTGGGAAAGGATGCGTTCGCCACGATGTCCTTGGAGGCCGGCGGCCTCAACTCCACCATTCCCGTATACGCCGCGGCCCGTCTTGGCATACCCCTTGTGGATGCCGACGGAATGGGGAGGGCCTTTCCCGAGATCCCCATGGTTTCATTCAGCCTTGCGGGGGTTCCCGCATCACCCATGGTTTGCTGTGACGAGAAAGGAAACGAGGTGGTCTTTAGGGCCATCGACAATGCCTGGGTTGAGACCCTCTCGAGAGCTGTCACGGTGGCCATGGGGCTCGTCTCCATGATTGGTCTCTACGTGATGGACGGGAGAACCATTAAACAGAGTTCGATCAGGGGGACAATCTCTTTGTGTATCGAGATTGGCCGGAGAATCGTTGAATCCAAGGCAGAGAACGTAAACCCTGTGGATGCAATCCTTGAGTTGACCAAAGGTTTTCGCCTCTTTGAAGGAAAGCTGACGGATGTGCGTAGAGATTTGACAACGGGTTTTGTCCGCGGCAAGGCATCGTTTGAAGGGATCGAGACCCACAAGGGTCATTCGTTAACTCTTGATTTTCAGAATGAGAATCTGATCGCTAATATCGACGGGAAGCCCTGTGCCATGGTGCCTGATCTCATAACGGTTCTCGATCGGGAGAGTGGCAACCCCATAACGACTGAGACGCTTCGCTATGGCCAGAGGGTAGTTATCATCGGCATGCCTTGCGACCCTATTTGGAGAACCGAAAGGGGCCTCAAGCAGGTTGGGCCGAGGTATTTTAAGTATGATATCCCTTATACTCCTATTGAAGAGCTTGTGAAGGAGAGGGTCCCATGAGTTTTCGCTTGGGAATTGATGTTGGGGGGACGAATACCGATGCAGTGATCTTGGATCGAGATAACAGGGTCACGGCCAAGGCCAAATGTCCGACGACTCCAGACATCTCGACGGGTATCCAGGGCGCCGTGGATCGCGTGCTCCAAGAGAGCAAGATGGACCCTTCTGGAATCCTCTATGCGATGCTCGGAACCACGCATGCGACCAATGCCATTGTTGAGAGGAAGGGGCTTTCAAAGGTTGGAGTCATCAGGCTCGGGGCTCCTTCGGGTCTCGCCATTCCACCCATGATGGACTGGCCCTCTGATATTGTGTCCCATATCGGCAGCGATTACCACATGGTCAAGGGTGGATACGAGTATGATGGGAAACCGATCTCGCATCCTGAAAATGAAGAGATCGAGCAGGCCCTCCGGAAACTAAAGGATTCCGCGATCGAAGCTCTCGCTGTGTCCTGTGTTTTTTCGCCCGTTAACAACGACCAGGAAATGGTGGTCAGAGAGTTAGCCATCGAGATTTTGGGGAAGGATTTCCCTGTTTCACTTTCCAGTGAGGTCGGGACGATTGGGATATTGGAGAGAGAGAATGCGACCGTCCTGAATGCGGCGATCCTCAGGATTGCAGATTCGGCTTATGGTGCATTTCAGAGTATTCTGGAGTCACATGGCGTGACTGCCGACCTTTTCATCACCCAGAATGATGGAACCCTCATGGGCGTTGACTATGCCCGGAGGTATCCTGTACTGACCATCGCATCCGGGCCAACGAATTCGCTTCGGGGGGCGGCATTCCTCTCAGGCCTGGATGAGGCTATCGTGGTTGATGTGGGAGGGACGACCACTGATGTGGGGATCTTGAAGAACGGTTTCCCGAGAGAATCGACCATGGGAGTGGAGATCGGTGGTGTGAGGACCAACTTCAGGATGCCCGACCTGATCTCCATCGGGCTGGGTGGAGGATCGATTGTGAGAGAGGAGAGTGGGGATTTTCTGGTGGGCCCTGAGTCAGTTGGATACCGGATCACGGAGGAGGCCCTTGTCTTTGGAGGTAAGACGCTTACGGCGACAGATGTTGCAGTTGCCTCAGGCTTTTCTGCTCTGGGGGAACCCGAACGGGTATCGGGTCTCGAGAAGAAAACGGTGCAACGGGTCGCCCAGAGGATTGCGGAAACTGTCGAGGAGGTGATCGACCGGATCAAGACGAGCTCAGCCATGATTCCGGTTGTGGTTGTTGGTGGTGGAAGCATTCTTCTCCCGAACACTCTGAAAGGCGCGAGCGATGTCGTACGGCCAGAGAATTTCGATGTGGCAAACGCCATCGGAGCGGCAATCTCACAGGTCTCGGGAAGCATAGACGGGGTCTTCGACGTTGCCTCAAAAGGGCGCGATGCCATTATCCAAGAGGTCAAGGAGTCTGCCATCAGGGAGGCGATCCGAGCGGGGGCCACACAGGAGAGCGTGGAAATCGTTGACGTAGAGGAGATTCCACTGGCCTATTTGCCCTCAAACGCGGTTCGGTTTAGAGTGAAGGCTGTGGGAAGTTTGGCCGGGAAGTAGAACTTACATCCGACACTTCTGTTTGATTGGTGCGTCACGTTATTGGAGGAAGGATCATGGAGGTACTGGAAGCCATCAAAGGGCGGCGGAGTGTTCGCAGTTTTGAGGATCGGCCAGTTGAGAAGGAAGTGTTGGTACTACTCATGGAAGCCGGGGTGTGGGCTCCAAGTGGAGGGAATGCACAGACATGGCGTTTTGTTCTTGTTACCGATAAAGAAACGCTGAGAAAGATCAAGATGGTAAGCCCAGGACTTCTCGGTAGACCACCCGCCGTGATCGTCATTTGCCAGGATGTGAAAGAAGCCCTGCAGAAGGGTGGTACGATGGGATCGGAAACGCTCACAAAGATGGATTCGGCCATGTGTGCACAGAATATCATGCTTACGGCTCACTCCCTTGATCTTGGGACCTGTGTGATTGCCTCGTTTCATCCGAAAGCGGTCCAGGAACTCCTCAGTCTGCCCGCCGAGACTGTTCCTCAGCTCCTGGTCAGTGTTGGATATCCCAAAAGGGTTCCATCCGCCCCTAAGCGGAAAACAGAAGGAATCTATTTCTTTGAGGAGTACCATGGATAACAAGGAATTTGAGGAGAAGATCTTTGAGCTTGCTACCTATGCAGTTGTCAGTGCCAGAAACCTGCTCGAAGAGCCGGCACGTTACGGACCGTTCCGCCTGGTTGATACCGTCAGCCGGCTGGTGGAGATCCTGGAAACGGCGGACATGAGCAGCGAACGCCTTGAGGGGCTCGGGAAAAGGATAGAGGATGGAAAGTACACTGCCATGGGCACTGAAGCGGAATATCGCGACTTCCTGGAGTCCCTCGTGTCCTTTCTTGTCGAAGAGATAGGACGAGAGGGCAAGCAATAGAGGGTCATCGACAAACCGCTAGGCCCCCATCACGAATTCTATCTGATTCCGCCATCAGACGAATCGAGCCAGAAGTTTGATCACGGCGCCGCCCACGGTTTGGATGTTCTCTGCCAGACGATCCTTTTTCTCGTTCTCTGTGGCCGCGCTTTTCACGATGCTCATTAGTTTCGCCATTCTCCTTTTTTCATCAAGGCTGGGGAACAGCTCTTGGACCTCGGCATCGGTCATTCTTGTCAGAGAGGAGATCTTTGAGTCTATGGCCTCGTCGGTTTGATCAGCTGCCCGGTCAAGCGCCTTTTCTATCGCGTCCCAATCAATTGGCATGAAACACCTCCCATCCTATTCGCGTTCGAGGCTTTCGATGATTTTGTCGATCCTTTCCTTGTTCACCTCGTAACCGTCCTTGACTGCAATGATGGTCTCCACAAGTTCGTCTGCCAATTCCATGTACTTGGTGAGCCTCTCATCAGCTTGGGTGAAGGCAAGCGCCTTTTGCTGTCGCTCCTTCAGTTTCACTGAAGAGTCCAGAAACGTCGTGAGTGTTGCGTTCGCAGCGATCAATTCGTCGTAATGATTGCCGATGCGTTGCAGCATCAATCGCTCCAGCCTGTCAATGGGCGCCAGCAATTTCTCCCGTCTGTCATTGATCCTCTGCTGCAGCCGTTCGCTCAGTCCGGTAATGAATTCCAGGCGCTCTGAGCTGTCGTCGGTCCGGGCGACGCGATTCCACTCCTTGATCACGCTCTCCTGTTGGAAAACCTGCCTTGCATACTCTGGAATCCACTCCTTTGCGATGAAGTCGTTTACGCGTGCCCGTTTTTCGGCCATGTATTGCCGGATCAAAGCCAGGTGTGCCTCCCGTGATTCTACGATCCGTGTACCGATCTCGGCAGAGAGCTGGACGGATTCGTGTGGCATAGACGCACAACCGCTAAGGACCATGCTGAGGAACAGGCCGGTCATTATGAGTCTCTTGGACATTGGCATCCTCCTTCAAGAAGCTACAAGGAACGAAAGGTTCTTAGCTTATTCCATAGACGCTGAAAGAATCCCTCTCCTGTGTATAGTTTATAGAGTCTCTCAGTCAGTCTTGAATCCGCTGCACCCTGTCTCACTCTCTCAAAAAACAGGCTTCTTATGGGATCGGTGAAGACCCTGATCGCTCGACGCATGGTGCTTTTCTCCCTGAATTCAAAATAGGGATCCATGGTGGAAAAAACCGAGTAGAAGAAATTCCCAAAATAGTATTCCCGATCGAGCCCAAACGCCAATTTCGAGACGATGTCAGGCACATTAACCCAATTGGGGTATAAGGTTCGGTCACCCAGCATATGGATTTCTGGTTTTCCAAAGGCTTTCACGGCTTGCCGCATGTATTCACTGACCATGGGGTCCAGACCCATCTTCGCCGCACCAATCCAGTCGACTGCGACTATATCATCACCGCCGATGATGGTTTCCGTGTAGTTGGGATCTTTATCTGCGAAGATGCCAAAAGGACCATCCGCACTGACATGGCCGTCTATGAATCCAAAGTGAACCGGAAAATGCTTCAAATACTCTATGGTGGTTGAAAAAATGTCCCGTTCACAGTGATACTCTTTGAATTTGTTCTCTTTTGGCAGTGCCCCATAAATGTTCTTGATGGTCAGCGTGTAGATGCTATAGGAATGAGTCTTGTTTTTCGCAAAAGAAATCCTGAAATCGGCATTCTTCCAATCTCTGTTGACCGCGTGTTTTCCCAAGCGACCCTCGAATTGATATTCCTGTGTATCAAGAGACAGATCGATGATCCTATATCTTGCTCCTCCAGAAACAGCTCCATCGAGTCCAATGTAGTTTGCAACCGTACTGACCTCCCGATTGGAGAAGAACGTTCCGTAGGTACTTCTGGCTTCTGCCACTGCGATGCTACGGTATCCTTTCTCCCAGATCGAGTTTACGAGATGCTCAACGAGCTCGGGATCGGTAAAGGTCGTGCGGTCTTTCAAGGAATACATAAACATGAAGTTGGGTTTGATAACGATAGTAAAGTCTTCCTTGTTTTTGCCCTTTTCTTTTCTTGCAGCCTCCAATTTCTCAAAAAACCCTGTTATTTCAATTACCTGGTTTAAGGCTTCGAATTTATCAGGATCCTTAACCGCTGCCACTACCGCCTTGCGGTCAGTATCAATACTCGACAGATTAAAGGTGTCCATTCTTTCCTCTAAAGCAAGAGAAGGTTCTCCCTCTAACTCGACAATACGTCGTTGAAAGACCGCAGTCGGATAATGGTCGTTGTTTATCTCCAAAAGGGTCATTCCTGGTAGGGGGAATTTTTCTCCCTCGTCTTTTGAAAGCAGACGAAGGCCATCCGATTTTATTTCGAGATCCAGCCAGGCGACATGATTGATGATTCTGCCTAACTGCTCCTCAATTCTATCAACGATGGTTTCTTGACGATCTTCCCTCAGTACATCACTTCGAATATGGAGTGCCAAACCACCTCCAGCACGATCAATAGCACAGAAGTAATTGTAGTAGAGTGTCGGCCATTTGATATTCACGAACGATGAGATTTCGGCTTCGCCAAGGGTTTGATCTTTTAGGACCTTAAATGTGCTACCCTCTGATTTTCCCTCGAGGGTAATCGCGCCTTCTTCGACAGTCACTCTATGCGGTGTGAGGTGCAGTCCCAGGGTGTCAAAATGAGGGAGCCATTCGCGGACGGCTGTCACAAACTTTCTGCCAATATGCCTTTTGTAATTGGGGACCAAGGTAAAGGGCATGTCCTGGCAAGGGGATGGGCTTGCATTGAATTTTAGTTTGATTGTGATTTTAGCTTTCTGAAGATGTCCTGGAAGAGCGGGCTTTCTCATTTGGGTGAAAGATGCACGACATCCTTCGGTGATTTCGAATATGTCTCCCTCATAGCTGTAGATTCCCTTCTCGACATCCAACATCAGATTCTCGATTCTGTGGTCGGTTAGCGCAAATCGTCTGAGTTTTCCATCCTCCTTGATCAAAAGGGCTATGTCCCAAAACGTTGTATCATCTCCCCAGGGAAAATCCTTATCGTGAATTCCGGAAAAGAAGAAGAATTCACTCAGGCCACCTTCATGGGACAGATGGCCCGATAAGACAAGGTTTTCATAGCCAGTATAGTAAAACGGCACCGCATCACGAAGA